>Ga0208161_1000119_pt1 | contig 40688 bp, 52 predicted proteins | sample CB_VirMetaG_3_FD_184538 | JGI IMG/M metagenome (GOLD analysis project Ga0208161, IMG submission 184538) | Freshwater to marine saline gradient viral communities from Chesapeake Bay - CB_1508_1S Viral MetaG (SPAdes) (version 4) | ecosystem: Environmental > Aquatic > Marine > Coastal | place: USA... | reverse complement strand
CGTTCACGGTTGGCCAGTTGAAGACCTTGACGGCCGGGGCTGTTGATCTGCCGTTCGACGGCGACCGCAAGAACATCGTGCGTCTCGACACGGCAAATTTCGGCGGGTTCACTGCCGCGGCCTCGATCGCGAACGATGAGGAGTGGGACGTCGCATTGCGGTATGCTGGAGAATTCGGCGGCCTACGCCTCGCAGCGGCAGGCGGGTACCGTGTGACGCCGGTTGCCGGCACCTCCGACAACAAGACGTGGGGCGGCTCGGCCTCGGCGATGCACATGGCAACAGGCCTGTTCCTCAATGCCGGCTACGCCAAGATCGACGGCACTGCGATGGCTCTCCTGGATCCGGACATGGTGCAACTGCAGGCTGGCATCGAGCGTAAGTGGCTCGATCTTGGCAAAACCACCCTGTTCGGCGAGTGGGGACGCGCACAGTCGACCGGTGCCGACGATACGACATTCTGGGGCGCCGGCTTCAATCAGGAAGTCACTGCTGCCGCGATGGACCTCTATCTGGGCTGCAGGCAGTACGACGCTGGGTCTGGTGTCGACGGCGCGGCATGTGCTGGCGGCGCGCGCATAAAGTTCTAAGTCTCCCGGTGCAGTTTCGCTTTCATCTGGCCCGGCGGAGACACATCTCCGGCCGGGCCTTTTCATCAGGATATGCACGATGGTTGGGTGGGCTCTACTGCTATTGCTCGCGAATGGCGAGGTCTGGTCCCTACCGGTCGCCGAGCACCATTGCAAAGCCGTTCCCATTGCCATGGCACAGGGTGCCAGGGTCGATATGCCATTTCTCAATGGCACGCAAATCCAGGTCCTAAAGGCAGCCTGTACCCGCAATGGGAAACTTGTGCCGGCCACAAAGCCAAGCACAACGCCACTGAGCTAGGAAGGGAGGGGGACATGAAGCCGTCCGGACTGTCGCGCTATGCACTGAAGCGGAAGCTGCGCAGACTTCAGGATGACGCTTGCGACGCACATAAGGTGCCCACCAGTGACCTTGATCGGCTGTTTAGAGAGACCATCGCGCGGCGAGCAGCGCAGAATGGCGGCGCCAGACCGCAAGGCCGCACCGAAGAACTCGCTGCCTACGTCACGTGGCTGCAAGACTGGCTCGACGGCCACCAAAAGCGTGCCAGCGAATGTCGAATTCAGGAGCACGCACCATGAAGGCCATTTCGATACGTCAACCCTGGGCCTGGGCCATTCTGCACGCAGGCAAGCGCATTGAGAATCGCGGGTGGTCCACACGGCACAGGGGGCCAATCCTGCTGCACGTATCGGCCGGGCTGACCAAACGGGAGTACCAGGAGTTCCAGTTGTTCCTCGCCACGCTTCCGCAGGAGATGCAGAAGTCTGTTCCTTCATTGCCACCCATGGCCGCCCTGCCTCGCGGCGGTATCGTCGGCCGTGCCAATCTGGTCGATGTCCTTGATTACACGAAGGACACCCCTCCCTCTGGTCAAGCCGAATGGTTCTTCGGTCCGTATGGCTTTCTGCTCGACGATGTGCGGGAGGTGCCGTTCGTGCCGTACCGCGGCGAGTTATCGCTGTTTAATGTGCCGGCGGAGTTGGCGGGCGGACCGGTCTACGGTTGACTGAGGCAAGTACATTTTGTACTACATTGCAAAATGTGCGCTGGAGGACACCCTTGGAACCTTTTCAACGAAGCATCTTTGGCTTTGCGGACGCGCGCCGCCGCCTACTGCGTGGCTGTGATATCGTCGATGGATGTTGGGTATGGCAAGGGGCACGGCGTAACGGCTACGGCACGATTTCTGTTTTTGGTCGGACACGTACAGTGCACCGTGTGTCTTACGTGCTCTTTGTTGGTTCTGTCGAACTAGGTCAGTCGGTGTTACACACCTGCGGCAACTCTCTGTGTTGCTGCCCGGACCACCTCTATATCGACATCCAAGAAAAACCACTCTCAATGACGGCGGCATCGTCATGGCAAAGCTAGACACTTGGGCATGGCGCTCTCGTTTCAGTGAAACATTCGGCCATAAGCCAAACAAGTGGGAACGCGAGCGGTTCCTCCGGGATGTTCAAATAGAAGGTAATTGCTGGGTGTGGCGCGGTCCAACAAAGCGCCACGTCATAGACGGCAAGCCTTACGACCCAATGGTGCTGGGATACGTTTTTCTGAATGGTGCGCTTGGCGCAAAGGATCGAGTCATATCCACGTGTGGCCGGTGTTGTGTTGTGCACTTGGCGCGGGTTAAGCCGCAGCATCGCGAGAGCGCGGGCACTTAGGCCGAACGGAACCGATGTGGAACTGACTCCGGAACGAGATGGAACCAGGTTCCGCGGGCCTGAAACGAAAAAACCCCGACCAAGCCTCACGGCGGTCGGGGTTTCTCGTCGGCATTACAGTGCCGTATTGGCAAGGCGTCTATGGAGCGGGGCTGATAGGCTCTTGGAATAGCCGTCCCTCACTACGGCTTTTATGGCAGATTCGCCCGAACAAAAAAAGGGCCGCTCTGGGGTTCCAGGCGGCCCAAGTCTAGGGAGGAACGCCCGAGGAAGGGCGACGTGCAATGTGTACGGTGAGTCGGATTGCGCTGAAAACAAAAAGGGGCCGGCGCAAGAAGCACCAGCCCCTCCTGTTGTCGTTACGCCACGCTACGCAGATGACGGCGCGCTTTTGTTGCCGTCATGCCCAGTGCCGCGCGGACCTCCGACGGTGTCGGCTGCCGCTGGTGCGTGGCTTGGAACTGCCGCGTGAACCGCAGCACCTTGTCATGATCCGCCGCGCGCCCAGTCAGGGACACGTCGAACTCCGGCTTGACCTTACGACCAGACAGGCCAAAAGCCACAAGCCACTGCCCAAGGATCAGCAGTGCCACCGGTAGGATACACGGCTGGTAGACAGACGCCTGCTCGATCGTCACATAGCCGCCAGTCATGGCAGAGATCCTCTTGCCGAGGGAGTCCAACTCGGACTTGCGCTTGGCAATCAGGTCCTTGGCGATCTTGGCCTCGGCAAAGGCCGCATCATACGCAGCACCCTTGCCGGCCGGGCTGATTACACGGCCGCGGCGGTCCCGCTTCCCCTCGGTCGCTTCCCGCGTGGCCATGTATTCCATGCGGTCACGAACCTTGACGAGGCGTTGGATTTCCGGATCGGCAGACCAGATGCGCTCCATCTTCACATCGCGCTGCGATGCAACCCGGTCCAGGGTCGCGGACAGCGAGAACGTGACAGCAGCGAAATAGCCGATCAGCAGCATGACACCAGTAACGGGTGCCACGTTCCGAAAAGCCATCATGGCCGCGGACAGGGCGATGGTGCCGCCGATGCCGACCGCGACGACAGCCGCAACCGACGAATCAAACAGCGTCTTGGTTTGCTCGAGGATGAACTCGGTATTGCTTGCAAGATCCACAGCTATGCAGAGAAAGCCGATGCAGCTTGCAAACACGTAAAAAGGCGGATAATCCCTTTTCATGTGGGTGGTTCCTTCTGGAGAGATTGGTTCTGCACACGCTGGCTGGCGGGTGTCCTAAACCCGCCAGCCGCTTAGGTCTTACGGGCCTCGGATCAGATAGATCGCAAGGCGCACGACGCTCACTGTCACGCCGACACACACAACAACTGCGAGGATTCCCTCGATCAGCATGGCGGTCGATCCTGTTTGTTAGATGTTGGGAGTGGCTTCCTCATCATGGACCATCTCAATGAGCGCCAGTATGACGACGCACATCGATAGAAGGCCTACAACAAAGCTGCCGATAATAATGCAAGCAAGCGCGATCACGGATGTGTTCCTTATGGTTGGGTTGCTGCCACCAGAGAACTCCTACGCCAAAGCCCCGGCCAGCCTTTCGGTCCCGGGGCGATGGCGTCAAAATGAAACGCTGTCGATCTTGCCACTTTGCATCAAGAGCAAGAAATCCTCGACGGGCTCTTTCACATGATAGTTTTCGTCGCCGATCATGCAGATCGACGTGAATGCGTTTCCATCTTCAACCATGCGATGAATTGCCGTGACGTTCGCAAGGTTCACGATGATTGCGTTGCCCGAGTAGATGTTGGTAAGAGCGATGAATTTCATGACGGTTCTCCTGGTTGCACGCCAAAGCCCCGGCCACCGCTTGCGCGGCCCGGGGCGATGGCGTCTGCATTACTCCGGGCGCTCCCGAATAATCCGGTTCACGCACGTCGCGTACAGCGAGGAAAAAGCAACGCCCGAACGCCCGTCGAGAGCAAGCGCTCGCTCATCGGCATAGCGCGGGTCGTCTGTCAAAAATGCCTTCAGCTCTTCCCGCATGACCTGCACAGCAGTTGGGATGTCCTGGTCGCCCCTGATGGAGTCGCTATCGACGACGGATTTCATCAGCATGTTGGCGATGTCGGTCACGGCCTGCATGATATTCTCCCTGGCTGGCTCATCAGCGACCGGGTACCGCCCGGCCGGACCACGGTGCCAACACGTGGCACCGGGTTTCGCCTTCAAAGACTGTGTGGAACGTCAACCCATGCGCCGTTCGTTCTGCGTTGGATGACGTAGTCGCGCGGGTTGTTGCGACCCAGGATGCATATGGTGCGGATGGCGTCATCGAAATCGTATGCCCAGTAGGCGATTGCACGCTCGGGGCGAACAACCCTCCATCCGGTCTTGTTCATATCCATGCCTCTTCCCTTTCGTGGCTGCCATCGTCAGCGACCAGGAACCACCCTGGCCAGACCAGCACGAGCAGGGCCCGTGCTGGTTTCGGCTCTCAGCGCAAATAAGCCGCGCCGTATCTGCTTAGGCCCTTGCCGATCGAATAGTTTGGATCATTGAGAATGTTGCCCCGGATCCCCTTAGCCGGCCGTTTCCAGCCGTCTGGCTTGAGCACGTTCCCGTCCGCATCCAGGAAGCAGAAAGCGGAGCCGCTCGATGGGTCGTATTGAACGATCCTAATGAACTTCTTTCCGATCTCTGCGCGATGCTTTGGAACCATGCCGTTGGCGTGGGAGCGCGGAAGCTCTTCCCGGAAGTAGGTGTCCACCATGGCGTCAAGCGCCTCGATGAACTCCGGAAGTACAGCCTCGATCTTCGCAAAATTCGACATTGTGATCTCCTAGCCTCATCAGCGGGACCATCAGCCCCGGACCATCGGGCGCCGGAGCGCCCTAGGTTTCGGCTTGTCACCTGCGCCACACGCCAGGGTTTCCGTAGTCGTGGAAGTCCCGAGTGCACCGCGCGATTTCCTTCTTGTCCTCCGCCGTCAATCGACCAGTGCGAAAGCGTTCCGCAGCGTCAGCCATCATTTTCAATTCGGCCTCAACTTGTTCCCGCGTCCAACCGGTGTCTTTCATGCGTTGCTCAATCGGGGTCATCGGTGTTCTCCAGTAGCCTCATCAGCAGGGGATTAACCCCTGGACACTGGTCAATCGCACTGGCCAGTGTTTCGGCTTATCGACACTCGAACCAACCGTTCACCCATAGCTTCGCACTTGCCGGGGTTCCGGTTTGGTCGGGCATCAGGATGTCCAGCGCCTTTGTTCCTCTAGCTTCCGGTGGGGGCCTCTAAACGACCCTCTCTTGTGTGACCGGACCCTAGCGCGCTACGGGCCTGCTTGCCGTCGTCGTACTCAACTACCGTATATATATTTATTGTAACACAAAATAGCAAGATCAAAGGCTTGCTTATCGATCACATTTTCGTGATAATAAGTGAGACTTGTGGTATTTGATGCAACACGTTATGTGGTAGGGATGAAAACCACATCAAGAGCAAGGGGCCGCCCCCTCAAAGACAGCAAGCAGCATGATGCTGTGCTGAACCTCCGTCTATCGTCTGATTTGAGAGAAAGGCTAGATCGGTACTGCGACTCTCAAGGGGACGGCCCGTCTCGCGCGGGTGTCGTTCGACGGGCGCTTGTTGAGTTTCTGGACCGAAAGGAAAAGGCCGATGGCACGTAAGCGGGGAGCCCACGAAGGAGAAGCATTCCTACGATGCCTAATATGCGATGTAAAAGAGAGGATAACAGAGACAACGATGTTCGATGGTGGATGCCCGTCTTGTGGGGCAGGGCCACGCACAACGGAGTCCGCAAAGGGCGTCCCGATGATTTCGTGGTCGTCAGTAAATGATCCAGAGTCCTGGACGCTGAGCCAGGACTGTGGGCACATGCTGCCTTGGGAACAAAAGATGAGAGCGCTGAAAGCGTTAGGCCGCGTGTCAATTGAGCTTAGTGATCCTCGAGGCTTTTGTTGTTCTGGCAATATGGAAGTCGGAGGGGACGGCTTTTTAGAGAGCGTGGCGGGGTTGGGGATGACACCAGAGGCAGCAGTCGAAGAGGTTTGGAGAAAGTGCGTTACGGAGCTTCCCACAAATATGCACCTGAGGACAGCCGATGGCCGACGTGTTCGGTGGAACGGGTTCATGTGGGTGGACGTTCCCTTTCGTGAAGGGCGATCATAATGGCAAGCCCGGCTGACAAAATCGCCAAGCACCTGCTTCGCATCACGCACCAGCATTTCTTCCGCAGCTTCGAGGGCTGGCTTGCGCTCGCCGTGAACGCGTTCCTACGCGACGAGGAGGCCTACATGAAGATCATGGCCCGCTACGGCCCGCGCGAGGCACCGATGGGCCAGAAGGACCACCCCGCCGACCACTTCGCCAGGGCGCTTGGCGAATGGATGGGCGCCATGCAGGCCGAGCCGGCCGACTACCTCGGCCGCGTCTATGAGGAGCAGGCAATCGCAAGCAATTATTCTGGCCAGTTTTTCACGCCGGAGCATTTGGCAGAGGCGACGGCGGCGCTATCAATGCCTGACGATCTTCCCGACGAGGCTTTCGTCTCTGATCCCGCCTGCGGCTCCGGCCGCATGCTGATCGCCGGCATCCGCCGCAACCGCTTCGCCACCTTCCTTGGCACTGATACCGATCTCACATGCGTGCATATGGCGACACTCAATTGCCTCGTGCGCAACGCCAACACCTGGATCATACACGGCAACAGCCTGTCGCTGGAGGCGTGGGGCGGCTACCACGTCCGCCGCACCCCATTCGGCGGCGAACTGTTTAGGTTGGCCAAGGATCAAGCTGACGAGATTTTGCGGCGGCCGTTCGCAGTGCAAAACGCACCACAGGTCGAGACGAACAGCGACTCAGAGCAGATTGCGTTTTCATTCTAACTAAGATGTAGCCTGCTTACCGCCTGCAGTCGTGCGAAACAATCATCCCCATCGCTACGATCAGCATGCCGACTCCGACAATGGGATTGAGGGCAAGCGCGATCAACCCGCCCCAAAAGAAAACATTCAGCGCAACCACGGCAAGCATTGCACGCCTCCCGAATCAAGAACGGCCCCTGCGACTCTTACAGTGCAGGGGCCGTTAGGTGTGTGCAATTCGCAACGCAGGGTACAAACGCATAACTAAGGTGAACTGATAACTTGCGAATGTGGCGAATTTAGGTAGCAGTGCACTTTGTACCACGCAACAGATCGCAGCGAGAATCAAAATCTCCACCGAAGTCAAAGAAATATCTTGACAAGGTGCGTTGACGAATCAGTCCGAATAATATAGTTAAAATCCAGTTGTTTGATGCGTTGTGTTCACACGACACCTTTGCTTGACTGTTGGGGCCGGGTCGAACAGTGCAATTTGCACCGATACCGCATTCCCCATCACAGGCACCGGGTGTTTCGAGGCGGGGCATGACAGAGACCAGCACCATGATCGCCACAGGCGACGACGCAGGGGCCGATGATGCCATCGGACTGGCGCCGACGGGTGCGCTCGAGCCCTGCATCAAAGCGGCCATCGAAAGCGCGATTGACGATCTTCTCGTTGATGATGAGACGACGCGTGACCGCATTCGGTCGGCAAATCAGCGCCTCCGCCGTGCCGGCGACCCTCTTGGCCTTATGGATGGAGATGGGATCTCGGCGGACAGCATTGCGGAGACCAACGCCCCAACACCAGAGCGTGTCGCGTCGCGGGGTGACTTCGAACGCGTCAGCGTAACGACCGGCGCAGGGCGCGATCAGCGCTCTGAGGTCTGGCGGCACGTGCCGATCGTCGAAGCCATGATCCGCCGAGGCCAGATCAGTAAGGAAGATGCTCCCTCCTTTGTGGAAGCCGCGAGGCAGTTTTATGCCGACTTCTCGATGGGTCATTCTGGTACGCGCGTCACGGCGCGCTATGGAGAGTTGACGTCGGCAGGCGGCACGCCTGCATCGCAGCAGGTCGTGCGGTGGGAGTATGACAAATTCGGCCGCGCCTATGAGGCCCGAGGCCCCGAGGATCGCCGCCATGACGCACACACGCGTTGGTGGAATGCCTGTAAAGCGGTCGGTGTTGTGTCGTGCCCGGTCACCGGGCGGCCACAGCCCTCACGCACACTGCAGTGGATGCTCGTTTTGATCTGCGAGGATTACAGCGTCGCGTCCGAACGCACACCAACACTTGAGGACGCCGGCCGCGCCTACATGGGGTACAAGAGCCCTGTCCAGGCAATGGCTGCCGGCGCAGCACTCATCAAGGCTGGCCTGGAGCGGCTGGTCGTCCATTACGAGATCAATCTTTAGAGGGGGGGGGCACGTCATGCCTCGGCGAGCACACGCGAGGCGTCCCAGCAAACCTCGCACACGGACAGCCTCCCGTGCAGAGACCAAACTGCCCAAGGCGTCCGAAACACAAATCCATATCTCCGTTGCCCAGCATCTGCGCTATCGCGCCCGCAAGGGTGTCGTCTGGTTCCACCCTGCCAACGGCGAAAAGCGTGACAAGGGCGCCGCCGCAAAACTCAAGGCGATGGGTGTGACGCCAGGCATCCCGGATCTTGTCCTGATTGCCGACGGCCGCACATACGGCCTCGAAATCAAAACAGATCGAGGCCGGGTCTCACGTGACCAGCAGGACATGCTGGCCGCATTCAATGCGGCCGGCGCCTTCACCGCAGTTGCCTATGGCATTGACAGCGCGCTGGCTATTCTTGATCGTTGGGGATTACTCGCAAGCGCTCAGAAGCGCGTTGCGGCATGAGACTTTTTGCAATACAGTACGAATCGTACGGCACGACATGCGCAGGGCACAGCGTTCTCACCATTGACAGGTGTCTTGTCTCCTTGTTTGTGGCTTGGTGATGCGATTCGAGACCCTTCACCGACGCTGTGCCCTGCGCATGTCGTGTTTTATGCAGGGTAGCATACAGGAATACCCAGAGAGGGCGGTCTGGTACAGCTCGCAAGGCTCCCAGCAGTAGGCGTACCCAGGGGTTCAGCCCGCCGCCCAACACGTTTCAGCCGCAGCGCGAGTGTGGAGCCCCGCTGCTGCTGTTTCATATTTATGGTTGATGGAATACGATTCGAGTGACATGGTGACGAGGTCAGGGCGCGGAGGGCCGTCGCCTAGTGCGCTGGGAGGGAGTGGTTCTGCTGGACCGCTCCCTCTTTCGTTTTGATCGGCAGGAAATGTGCTGTTAATCGTCCAGCTTATAGGTCGAGGCATTGACGCTTACGAGTGAATCAGTCACAAAAGAGCATCTTCGCAATAATAGGCCAGCAGGGAGCCGCCCGGGAAACCGAGGCGGCGTTTTGCATTGGGGGTCACTATGCAGGACGATGATGAGATCCGTGCGGTCGCTCAAGCAATCGCTGACTGTCACGCAAAGGTTCCAGGCCTTGATTGCGAAGGGCGCTTGGATGACGCCAAGACAATCATCGCCGCATTCGATGCATTGGTGGCCTTCCGCGGCGGCAAGCTGCTCGCCGAAGCAGCAAAGCCACGTCCATCCGCACCCGCACATGTCCCGGCGGCCGACCCGGCCCCACCTCCCCCGGCCGCCGAGGACACGGACGCGGATATGGCCGCCAACGTCACGCCACTGCCGAAAAAGCGCACACCCAAAAAGGGGTAACTCATCGTGGGGCTGTCTCATATCTATGATGATGACTCCATCGACGAAGGTAACTCCACCGTCATCCCTCTTGGGGCTGACGAGACGTTCACTGGTGCCGGCGTAAGAAATGCACACACCGATGTCCTGGTGACACTCAAGACGGACGCGAGTGGCACGCTATACATTGAGTTTAGCATAGACAACACAAACTGGGATACATCGATTCCATTCGCGGTGACGGGCGGTGTCGGTGAATTCCATAGCGTCGTAAAGGGGCCGCGGTACTGCCGCATCAGGTACGTCAACGGCTCATCCGCGCAGACATATTTTCGATTGTCGACGATGTATGGGTCTTTTCGACAACCGAATCTCAGTCTCAATCGCGCGCTGCCGGCCGACGCAGACGCGATTGCAGTCAGATCGACCAACGTCAACCATGAGACCGCGCTCGGCCGTCGCTCCGGAGCCACGACCTGGCACAAATTTGGCCGAAATACTGACGTCGACACCGGTTCACCTGAGGTGATGGCCTCGTTCGGGGGGACGTTCACGCCGAGAACATCAGCAACCACACTATCTATCGTCAGCTCGGATGCTAACGACGTAAACGGCGACACTGGTGCACACGGCATCGTAGTATATGGCGTGGACGGGAATTGGGCAGAAAAGATCGAGGTCGTGTTCTTGACCGGACTTACGCCGGTTGTGACGACAAGCACGTGGCTAGGCATCAACAGGATTGCCATCTTTCGCGCCGGCTCCAGTCTATTTAACGAGGGAACAATTACTGTCACCGCTGTGACGGGCGGTGAAACAATGGCCGAAATGCCGGTCGGTGAGGGGACGTCGCAGCAGGTCATTTTCCACGTCAAGGACAACGCTCAATGTCTGATCGACCACATCAACGCCGATGTGGTTCGGCTGGCATCAGGGACGCAGCCGGTCGTGACACTGAATCTCTGGGTTTTCAGTGCGGTCAGCAACGCTAAGTACAAAGTAGGCACCTACTACATCAAGGCCAGGATCATGAAAACACTCGCACAGCTAATAATGGACGAGATCGAGCGCTGCGCCCTCGCGCGCGAACCAATCACACTCAGCGCGATAGAGGACGCAGTGGGCCGGCACAAAGACGGGAGCCTTGAAAATCATCTTGTGCGGGATCCGCAGCAGCCACTTCAAGTTGGACCAAAGTCCACAATCTGGTTGGAGGCAGCGACGACGGTTAATAACACGTCGTGTGCAGGGCGAATTGTCCTGACCGTGCACGAAAACCCTGTCTGATAAACCGGCACGAGGATCGATATGACGTGCATATGGGTAACGGCGACGCATGTGGAGTACCCGCACAACTCACGTGAGATGGCGGGTCGCGTCATGCATATTAACGCCGCTCAGATCGTAGCTGTTTGGCAGGAAGCGACAGGGACGTTTATTGCCGTCCAGCATCGCAGCGACATGGGCCCATTTGTGGAACCGCCAGAGCATTTCACGGGGCAGCGTGTCGAGCAGTACTGCAAGGAGATCTTTACGGTGGCAAACTTCGAATTGCGCGACTCGGTTCACACATAGGAGATGGTGTGATCATGGATATCGACGCCGTCCATTCAGCGCTGCAATTCCCGATGGTGACGGTGCTTTTTGCGCTGGCCGTCCTGATGGGCATGCAGTCTCGTCGCGCAGCGCTCGACTTGATGACGTCGCCGTCGGTGGCCACAATGGCTGCGCTCGCTGTTTTCTTCGTTGCATGGGGCATTCGGCAGGGTTATTGGCATATGTACTGGGCGCTGCGCGCGAACGACAAGCCAGTATGGGCCGATCAGATGCTGTCGGCCCCGGTCGTGCCGATCGCGATGAACATCATCGCGCTATGCGCAGCAGGCGCCGCTATCGCTGTTGCTGCACGCCCGTACCTCAAGAAATGGTCAGCAGGTTGTGTGGCGGCTGGCCTGTTCGCTCTCATTGCTCTAGGTGCAGCTCTGGCAGGGGTTCGACCGTGAATGGCATGGGACCCAAGGAGCGAGAGAGGCAGATATCCGAGTGGACCAGAGCACAGCGATCACGACACGCTGGTGAAGGTCACGCTGACGCTGTGGGGGGTGAATGGAACCAACGGTATAGCAGGGACAGTCAAGGAGCACGCGGAGCGACTGAAAGTTTTGGAACAATTCAGCAGGGACTTGCATGTGATCAAGGACCTTGGCCGGTGGGTTCTGCTGGGGGTCTCGAGTTTGGTCGCCTGGTTAGTGTCGGACCCGGTGGCAAAGGCCATCGCCAAAGTCGTAAAGCTGTTGAGCGCTCCATGAGCACAGTAGCCTTCTATCTCACGTCGTGCCTCATCATAGCAATCCTCACTGCATACCTCACAATCCGCGTTCTGGAGCTTGCTGCCAAATGATGGATCAAATCGACGCCGCCAACTTGCTCAAGGCCAAACGCGAGGATCGCAATCCGAAGTGCGCGAATTGTAGACATTGGTCAAGCACAGGCGCACTGGGTGTCGCTGTTGGCATATGCCAGCGCAACTCCTACAGCACGTTGGCTCCCACCATCGATCCCACCAGCCCGGGAGCAGCATTGCGCACCTCAGTCCACACCACTGATCTATCCGTCTGCTCCGCATGGGAGAAGCAGGATGCAGCCATCTGAGCATGCAACAACAGACGCCATCCGTCTGTGGATGATGCAAAACCCAATCCCCAGCCTCGACAACCCTGACCCATCCACACCTGTCATCCAGGTCGACAACAGAGTGCCAGGCGGGCCAGCGGAGACATCATATGCCGCATGGGAAGATGTTAGGTACAGGTTGGAACGGATTACCGCAGTCGGTGCCGGTCTGCGCTGGCACACGGTGCCGACCCTAAAGCAGGCAGTGGAACAGGGTGAGCGAAAATGGATCGTGCATTGTTGCCTTGCATGAGGTAGGCAGTTGTTGCACGGTTGGAGGTTGAAATGATCCATTCGGAAGATGACGCAGTGTTAGATGAGCAGATTTTCAACGATTTATCTCGGCTATCGAGTAGACACAGGGAAAGGGCGGTCAATCTCAAAACCAACGGCGACCCGGACGGGGCGCTGCGAGAGTTGAAATTGTTCACAGACGCGGAGAAGTTGCTTTTTGACTTCGGCGCATTTCTGAAGAGCAAAAGCAAGTCGCAGTCAGAAGTGTAGAGTGGATGATGCCTCAGGAGGTGATCATGGATGACGCCATCTACCGCGCACTCCAAAAGAGCACGTCCAATCTCGACGCCGCCGGCCCCGGCACCGCCTATGTCATCCCATCCGATATGATCAAAGCCTCCGGAATGGAGATCGATGATTTCGCCGCAGCGATGCCTAAGCCCACCCGCGCTCATACCATCACCGTCGACACGGACGCCAACAACATCATGGTCTCCATCAACGCGGCATCCGAAAGGACCACCGGGATGACTCCAGATGAATTTCATTCCTGGTTTGCTGGGTTTGCTGCCGCCTGCACTAAGGTTCCAACTAAGGCGCAATGGGAGACCATCAAGTCCAACGCAGCGTCTGTCCTCACAAAAGACCAGCGGATGCGCATGGCGTTGGAAATGGAGATGGAACGCACCCGCGTCGTCGCACAGATGAACGCCCGAGAGCCAGTCCCCTACCAATACGCGTTCGATGAGGATGGTGTCACTGTCTGCACACCCTACGGGACTCACAAATATTCTGACGACGATCCGAAGAACTAAACCATGCCGACTGTGGACATGAGGGTCAACGAATGAAAGGTATGAAGAAAAAACGACCAACCAAAGAGGAAGTCAAGGCAGCAGCAGACAGGGCGGAAGCGCGCTCGCGCGGGGAGGACTTCGAGACGGAAAGCCAAGGTCCACTTGATCCACCAGAATCACGCGGACGTGGGCGCCCAACAAAGTACAAGCCTGAGTATGCAGAACAAGCACGGAAACTCTGCTCGCTAGGTGCTACAGATGCAGATTTAGCAAAATTTTTCCAAGTTGACACAACCACCATCTGGAGGTGGCAAACCTCGCACCCTGATTTTTGCAATTCGTTAGTGGTAGGTAAGGGTTTTCCAGACGATCGGGTCGAAAGATCGCTGTATCAGCGGGCAGTAGGATATTCCTACGATGCGGTTAAAATCATGAAGCACGGCGGTGAAATCGTCCATGAGCGATACACCGAGCATGTGCCGCCGGATCCTGGCGCCGCGATGATGTGGTTGAAGAACAGGCGCAGCGACTCCTGGCGCGATCTCAAACAGCACGAGGTCGGGACGCCCGGTGAATTCGCGGCAATGACAGACGATGAATTACGTGCCGAGCATGAGCGGCTATCAAAGGATGTGGCTGCAGTGCTGCACGATGGAACAGACACCGTAAACTGATCATGCAGGGCCTCACGAAGCGCCAGCTAGTAGAGCGGCAAGTCGCTATCAATCGGGAGATCCTGCGCCGCGAAGCTCGGCAGCGCCAGACGGAGCGCGGTGGACTATTCGAGTTCGTCAAATACTTCTGGCACATCCTCGAACCAAAGACGCCATTCGTCGATGGGTGGGCCATTCGGGCGATCTGTGAGCACCTCGAGGCGGTCACGTATGGTGAAATCAATCGCCTCTTGATCAATGTGCCACCTGGATTTTCTAAGAGCTTGTTGACGAACGTGTTCTGGCCGGCGTGGGAGTGGGGACCAGCGAACCTGCCGCACCTGCGGCACATTGCTTTCTCTTATGCGGCATATTTGACGCAACGCGATAACGGCAGGTTTCGCGACCTTGTGACGTCACGGGAATACATCGCGCTTTACGGTGATCGATTTGAGGCGGTTGGTGTTGGTGTCGAGAAGATATCAAACAACAAGACCGGCTGGCGGTTTGCGTCGTCAGCGCACGGCGTCGGAACGGGTGAGCGGGCAGACCGCATCATTCTTGATGATCCACACAACGTAAAAGACGGTGAGTCCGACATAATCCGGACAAAGACAGTAAGGTGGTTTGATGAGGCAATGTCAAATCGCCTCAACGATCTGCGGAAGTCCTCCATTGTTGTGATCATGCAGCGGGTTCATGAAAATGACGTGTCTGGGCACATTATCGAGCATGAGCCGGAATACGAGCACCTTCTTATCCCGATGGAGTGGGATGGTCGGCGGTTTACAACATCCATCGGCTGGACAGACCCGCGGGAATTCGACGGCGAGTTGGCGTGGCCAGAGCGGTATCCAGATGAAACACTAAGGCGATCCCGCCGAAATCCATTCATGTGGGCTGGGCAGTACCAGCAAGCGCCGGAGCCGCGCGGTGGCGGCATGTTCAAGCGTGACTGGTGGGGCCTCGAGCACATCCCGTTCGGGAAACGCCCTCCCGATTGCGAGTACATCGTCGCGTCACTGGACTCGGCCTACACGAAGCAAGAGCGCAACGACCCGTCGGGATTTACTGTGTGGGGCGTCTACAGGGACCTACACAGTAATCCCAAGGTCCTGATGCTCGGCGCTTGGCGCAAGCACCTGGAAATGCACGGTCCTCACCAGGAGCGACGCCCGGGCGAAAGCGACAGGGCCTACGTTGATCGCTGCAAGAAAGACTGGGGGCTGGTCGAGTGGGTGGCCTATGACTGCAAGCGCTTGCGGGTCGATAAGCTGCTGATCGAGGCCAAGGCGAGCGGCATTACGGTGGCGCAGGAGATGCGACGCCTCTACGCCAACGAGGCATATGGGATCGAACTCGTAAACCCCGAGGGTGACAAGTACGCGCGCGCCGTTGCAGTGATGCATCTATGGGCCGATGGCTTGGTCATGGTGCCGGCGAGCCTTGAGGATCCGAAGGATGCCGATAGTCACCTGGTGCCACGCGACTGGGCACAGACTGTCATCGATGAGATGGCAGTCTTTCCCAATGGCAGGTTTAGGGACTTGACGGACTCGACGACACAAGCGCTGAAGCATCTTCGATCTGTTGGTTTGGCTGTGCGGCGCGAAGAGCGGATGGACGAGCAAATTGCGCGGTCGATGCATCAGGAGCAGATGCCGCCGCTGTATCCGGTTTAAGTCCGACGGTAAGTGCGTACCCTAAGTGGGCGTTATCGCCAGCACATAAACCAAAGGAACGACGCAGCCCGTGCTTGACCTCATCTCCCCCGGCACAATCATGCTGATCGTTGGCTGCGCTCTGGCGCTGTGCGTCGTAGCAACAGTAGACCGGAACATAGAGCCATGAGCGGGCCCGACGTCGTCTCTCGAGCAATACGCTTGGCTCGTGAGCACGTACGTGAGGCTGAAGCCAAGGCAGAGAGAAAACCCAGCGACGCCGCAAAGCAGGCCGGCAACTACCGCAAGGGTCACCTGACCTGGAATGGTCTCAAGATCACGATCGAGAATCCAAAGGGCTCCATCCGATCAGGACGCGCAGCCAACGGCAAGACGTGGTCCGTCGTCATGCCTGCGACCTACGGCTACATCAAGCGCTCAGTCGGCGCCGATGATGATCACGTGGACCTCTACATCGGGGCTAACCCGCTTAGTCAGGTTCTTTGGGTCATTGACCAGGTCGACGCCAAGACTGGCGCATTTGACGAACACAAGGTGATGGCCGGCTTCGATACCAAGGACGAAGCGATTGCCACGTATCGTAAGGCGTTCTCCGACGGTAAAGCCGACGACCGCGTTGGCGGCGTGACCAGGATGAACATTGGCCAGTTCAAACGCTGGCTAGTGAAGTCCGACACAACTCAACCTCTAGCCATGTGAGCCATATGACCGACAACAACATGGACATCACAGCCGACGACATCGTCGGCATCCTGATTCACAATGCAAACCAAGCCGCATCGCATCTCGCCGTCAACGGCGTGCGGACCGACTGGGCTGCGTTCCATAGGCATCTCACCCGGATGCAGGACCTCACGGCGCGCGTTCATTCGCTCGTCCACAGCACACAGAACGGCGCAGCCCCTGGCGATGAGGACGCCATGACCGGCGCCCCGAATTAAGGAAACAGATTGATGGCTGGCGGGATCGCATCAAAAGCCTTGTCTACTCCGATTGTCGAACAGGATCCGATTGTTGATGCTGATTTCGACGTCGTTGTGGAAGGCGTGACCGACGATGATCCCGCCAACGCAATGCCCGGAATGACGGACGAAGGCACGATCGAGGTCCCACTGCCAGACGGTAGCGTGATCATCGATCTCAATCCACAGCCGACGCGCTCACAGAAAGTCACTGGGCACACAGAAAACCTCGTCGAGAAGATTGGAGCGGGCGAACTCTCCCGCATTTGTGGCGACCTGTGCCAGGCCATCGATTCTGATGATCGGTCACGATCCGAATGGCTTGAGACACGCGCACGCGGTATCGAATTGTTGGGATTGAAATTGAGTGACCCCAAGGCATCGGTCGCATCCGGCGCCCCGTTGGAGGGCATGTCGACGGTGCGGGATCCTATCCTGCTTGAAGCGTGCATCCGGTTTATGGCTCACGCGTCGGCGGAGCTTTTGCCTGCATCAGGTCCCGTCAAAGTCAAGAACATCGGCGCGCACACAAAGGACACCGACAAGCAGGCTGAGACCCTTGAGCGGGACATGAACGGTCACCTAACAACAACAGCGTCGGATTATTACCCCGACACAAAGCGCATGCTGTTCATGACCGGCTTCGGTGGAAGCGGGTTCAAGAAGCTCTACCATTCGCCCCTAAAAAACCGGCCGGTTTCAGAGTACGTTGACGCAAAAGATTTGATCGTGTCAAACGCGGCCGTTGACCTGTCCTCTGCCGCGCGCGTCACGCACGTTGTCAGAATGAAGCAGTCTGACATGATCCGCATGAAGCTGTTGGGTGTCTATGCTGACGTCGACACGTCGGCACAGCCCAACGCGCCAGACCGTGTCCAACAAGCCTTGAACGCGACATCAGGCATAACGCCGCCACAAGATCGACTCGAGGACCAGGATTACGAGCTATGGGAGTGCTACTGCGAGCTTAACATCGATGGGTTCGAGCACAAACGAAATGGCAAGGTTACGGGGTTGCCACTGCCATACCGCGTAACGATCGATAAGAACGCGCAACAAATCCTCGAAATCTCACGCAACTGGGACGAGGGCGACGACGAATACAAAACGCGCGAGACGTTTGTTGAGTATTACTACATCAAAGGTTTTGGCTTCTATGGCATTGGCCTGTTACACATCCTGGGCAACATTGCCACGGCGCTGACAGCCGGCACGCGGGAAGTTCTTGACGCTGGCATGTTGGCCAACTTCCCCGGGTTCCTCTATCTCAAAGACGGCACCCGGCAGATGACGAACAACTTCCGCGTGCCTCCCGGTGGCGGTTCGCCGATCCAAGGTGGCGACGGCCGGCGTATCCAGGACTTGGTTATGGCCCTACCATATAAAGAGCCAGGCCCTGCCTTTATGCAGTTCCTCGACGCATTGCGCCAGAATGGACGTGGCGTTGGCAATATGGCTGAAATTTCCGTTGGCGAAGGCAAGCAAGACGCGCCGGTTGGAACAACCTTGGCATTGATCGAACAGGCCACCAAAGTGGAGGCTGCTGTTCACAAAGGTCTGCACTCATCGCAGAGCGAGGAATTCCGGCTCCTAAAACGGTTGTTTGAGGAGGACCCAGAAGGGTTGTGGCGCCACGCGCGGCGCACAGAAGGAAAATGGAACGAAGATGCGTTGCGGCAGGCGCTGGCTAACATTGACCTCATTCCACAGGCCGACCCGAACACGCCAAGCCATATGCAGCGCATGATGCGGGCGATCGGCATCAAGCAGCTCCAGGCCGCCAACCCCAATCTGTACGATCCACGCAAGGTCGATGAGCGTGTCCTGCAAATGCTCGGCATCGACGACTACGATGACCTGTTCCTGCCGCCACAACCGGCGGCCCAAATGCCGCCCGACCCAAGGCTCCTCGTTGCACAAATGAACACACAGTTCAAGCAGGCGGAGTTGGGCGCAAAACTGCAGGACAACGAGCGGGATCGCCAATTGAAGCTGGCGATCGAGCAGCTAAAAATGCAGCCCAAGCCCGGCGATCCAAACGCGACGGCCGAGCAGGCTCCGCCAATCGACCCAAAACTCGCCGTTGCGCTGATCAACGCGGAGAACGCTCGCCTGGAGCGCGAAGCCGACGCGATCGAAAAGGAAAAGGATCGCGACACAAAGCTGATGATCGAGAAGTTGAAGCTGGCCGGCAATCTGGCGGTTCACCCTGAAAGCGAAGCGCTGGTTGAAGATTTCTTGGACACGGACAAAGTCCCCCTCTACCGCAACTAGGAGCCACAACATGAAAAACATGAAGGACAGCGCCTTCGCAAGAACTGAGCGGATGGTGGGGCGGTGTGCGGGCGACGGTTCGTCACCTTATTCCACACGCGGGACCACGCCGAAGATGCGCGCGGCAGGCGGTGCCGTTTCCGACGATGATGCGGGATTTGGTGACGTGGTCGGCGGCATGAGTTCGCGCAAGCGTCTCGATCGCGCTGGTCGCAAGAAGCCGTCAGCATCGACGACAGTGGTCAACATCGTTGTGTCGCCGAACAAGGGCGCTGGTGGCGATGAAAAGCCCGCAGGTGCGATGCCTGTCCCGGTCGGTCCGCCACCACCCATGCCGCCGATGCCACCTCCCATGCCGCCCATGATGCCGGCGGGCGCAGCACCAGGTGGGCTGCCTCCTGGTGCCGCTCCCCCCCCAGCGTTTGCCCGCGGCGGACGCGTGAAGCGCTGATGCATCCGGCCGACCTGAGATTGATGCGTCTTTTGTCGAAACGCATTCGCGAGGAGATGGAGGACCGCACCGCGAGCATTGTCAATGGCGCACTGCCCGACTTTGCAACGTACCGCTCGCGCTGCGGGTATTTGCAGGCACTGTCCGACGTCATGCAGTGGTGCGAAGAGATCGAGCGGGAGAGCGACCCAGCCGACCCGCGAACCTGATTGTAGCCTTCTGTTGCGTGCGTGAGCGCCATCCCGCGCCGGGGTGGAGATCAAACCTTTATGGAGAATCAGACCGCATGAGCAATGCTCTGATGTCGCAACGAATTCAGGAGCTTTCCAAGAGCCTGGATATCAAAGAGTCAATTCTGAAGGCACTTGGCTCTGCCGTGGATCAGTATCGCCTTTTCGATGATGACGTTCTGTTGGCGACCTACATTCGGCCAGAGAAGACGGCAGGCGGCATTATCATGCCGGAGCGCGTCAAGGACGAGGATCGGTTCCAGGGCAAGGCTGGCCTATTGCTCAAGTGTGGTGCAGCCGCCTTCAAATTCGACCGGAGCGGGATGTTCAAGTTCGAAGGCGAGGCCCCGAATATACATTCCTGGGTTGTGTACCGGCCGTCCGATGGCTGGGAAATCGCACTGCATGGCGTGTCGTGTCGCATTATCCGGTCCGTCATGCTGCGCGGCGTAATAGACGATCCATCCGTGATCTGGTGAGGTGATCGATGGCAAGCGATGATTTTGTGATCGACCTCTCCGAGGAGGAGATCCAGGCGCTAGAGGCGCCGTATGCAGGCCAGGACCCGGCATCAGCGGCTCCTGCCGCTGCGCCACCTGCAACAAAGGTGGAGCCGGCCCCAGCCAAGGCGAGCGAGGTCAAGGAGACCAAGCTTGCCACACCTAAGGTGAGCGATCAGGAGTTATGGGATCGGCGCCTCAGGGAAGCTAACGAGAAGACGGAGGCTGAGCGTGCGCGCCGCATCGCTGCGGAAAAGACGGCACACGAAAAGTCGACGTCTCTAGCTGTCACGGAAGCGCGCGCAACGGAGGCTGACTATTACGCCGTCTCTAATGCGCTCGGCCGGACGGACGCAGAAATCGCAGCACTGAAGCGCGCGCACAAGGAAGCGCTCGAGGCTGGCGATTACGATGCCGTTACGGAAGCCGCCGACAAACTTGCCGAAGCCCGTGCGCGGCACGCCGATCTGAAGTCAGGCGAAAGCGAGCTTAAGACCCGACTGGAGCAAGCAAAGGACCGCGCAAAGAAGGCGTCAGAAACGAAGCATGAGGCCGACGAACCGGCTGACGACTTCAATGCGTTTCTGCGGCAGTTCGGAACGCGTGAGCAGCAGTGGTTCCGTGACCACCCAGAGTGCGCACCGATGCACGACGCGAAGAAATTCGCGAAGGCACAGGCAGCTCACTATGCGGCGCTATCGGACGACGTAAAGCCTGGCACCGATCAGTATTTTGCCTACATCGACGAAAAGATGGGGTTCCGCGACGCGCCACCAGAGAAGGTGGAGGATGATGGCGTTGTTGTCAGCACTGAGTCCAAGCCAGCGTCGACACCGCAGACAAAGCGCGTTGCCGCTCCCGTCTCTCGGGACGGCGCCGTCGTTACGCAGCGGGAGGACGGCCGCTACCAAGTCCGACTGACGGCCGAGCAACGCGAAATGGCAGAGGCCATGGGCATGACGCCGACAGCCTACGCCAAGAATCTCATCAAGGCCCGCAACCAGGGCCTCATCGGCGCCTAAGCGCAAGGAGCACATATCATGGCAGCACAAGCCGCAACCAAGGAAAAGCCAGACCGCGAAAAGGCACGCGAGCCTGTCACAAGCGAGCGCACGCCAGAGCGGGAGAGGGCGCGTGAGCCAGCCCGTGCCGGCGGGCTATCGTTCACACATCCCATCACAGGCGAAGTCCTCACGCGCGACCCGATCCCGTCGGGGTCATCCCAGTATCACATCCCGAAGGAACTGATTCCTGACGGCATGGTCTATCAGTGGCGCCGCAAGAGCACGCTGGGCGAACCTGATCTTGCCAACATCTCAAACCTCAAGCGTAACGGTTGGCGCGAGGTGCCGGCGGATCGCCATCCGGAGTATCCGGTCGAACTGGAAGGGCTCGTCCTTATGGAGTGTCCGGAGATGTTTGTTGCTCAGTCTCGAGCCGAGGAGCGACAGGCTGCGATGGCGGAAAAAATGAAGCAGCGGCGCCCGCGCAACGAAGCAACTCTCGCCGGGTATTTCGACGATCAATCGCCGGCAGCGGCCCGGCTCAACTTTGCCAAGCGCGAAGTTGAGGCATCGGATCCGGCTTTGCGCCCATCGTACTCTCGGCAGGTCGACATCGATAGCTGAGCGCGATTGCAGATTTGTTTGAGTAGGGCGGCCTTGTGCCGCCCTTTCTCGTTCCGGCGTACCTGCAGCATGCCGCTGCAGGATAGCAGCGAGACCCGACGAGCGTTCGGCGTCAGCTAAACCTCTGCCAAAAAAGGGAAACCAAAATGGCAAACACTCAGACTGCTTTCGGCTTCAGGCCGATTGGAGTTGGCGGTGGAGCGGCGCCGAATTTCGAGCTGCGCACTGCCAAAATCGCATCCGCCAACACCACCAAGATCTACAAGGGCGATCCGGTGAAGATGTTGAACACGGGCTACATTGCTCAGTGGACCGCATCGACCGCCGCAAGCCAACTGTGGGGCGTTTTCGTCGGCTGCAAGTACCACGACTCCGCCGAGGGCCGCGTCGTCAACAGGCCGTATTGGCCTGGAGCTAACGCATCTGGCGATGTCGAGGCGTATGTGGTCCCGTGCATCCTTGGCGTCGCGCCACGGTTTCTCGTGGCTTCCAGTGGCACGGCCATCACCCGTGCGGACGTTGGCGCGAACGCTGACGTCTCGATCGGCACGGGATCAACGGTGACCGGCCTCTCCGGCGCAACCTTGGACCAGTCAACCCTGGCAACGACGGCAACACTGCCGTTTCGTGTCGTGGATCTCTGGTCGGAGGTTTCGCCGAATGCGCCGAACGGAGCCGATGATTCCTCCAGCTACAACTGGGTGATCGTCGCGGCCAACATTACCGGTTCGACCGGCATCTAAGGGGGCCTGACACAATGGCAATCGCACTCTCAGCAATCAAGGACCTGCTCATCCCGGGGCTCATGGAGGTCACGGGGCAGTACAAGGATCTGCCGAACTACTATGGCAAGGTCTTCTCAAAGCGCACCAGCAAACTGCAGGTGGAGCGCTCGGTCCAAACCCGATACGTTGGGCTGCCGGAACTCAAGACCGAAGGCGGGTCGACGCACTTCGACAACTCTGCCGGCCAGCGCTACGTCTACAATATGGAGCCGGTCGAAGTTGGTCTTGGCTACGCGATCACGCGCAAAGCCATCGACGACAACCTCTACAAGTCCGACTTTAAGCCAACGGCTTTGGGTCTCGTCAAGGCGTTCAATCAGTATTGGGAGCGTGAGGCGGCGTCGATCTTTAATACGGCAACCACCTACGACACTCAGATTGGCGGCGACGGCAAGGCCATGTGTGCCACCGACCACCCGTACGATGGTGGAACGTGGGCTAACCGTCCGTCGACCGACACCGATCTGAATGAGGGCTCACTACTGGACGGCATGACTGGCGTGCGGCGTGATTTCGTCGATGAGGCTGGGCTCAAGATCTATGCCCGCGCGGAGCGTTTGATCGTTCCGCTCGAGCTGGAAAAGGTGGCCATCCGCCTTCTGAAGTCGGAGCTTCGCCCGGGCACGGCGAACAACGACGTCAATGCGGTGCGGTCTCTGTCCGGTGGCCTGTCGGAGTACATCGCGTGGGATTATCTCACGAACACCCGCGCATGGTTCCTTGACACCTCCATCGACGGCCTGATCCACATCGAGCGCGTTGCATTTGAAACCGACATGCAGGTGGACTTCACGACCGACAATCTGTTGGTCAAGGGCTACCAGCGCGCCGGCTTCTTTTACAACGACCCGCGCGCTGTTTGGGGCTCGTTCCCCAGCTCGTAATCCCGCAACAGGAAAGGATCGACTCCTATGCCTTATTCTGACTTTCCGAATGGGGTGACGAGCTTTGGTATCCCGATGGTGGGGGGCGCGCTCCCCATCTCATCGGAATACTATTTCGTCAGCTCGACTTTGGGCTCCGATGGCAACGAAGGGAATATGTCATATCCCTACGCGACCATCGACTACGCCATCGGGCGCTGTACGGCGTCGCGTGGTAGCGTGATTGTCGTCTTGCCGGGGCACACCGAGACCGTGACGGCGGCTGGCGGCATCACGCTTGATGTTGCAGGCGTCCAGATCATCGGCATGGGGACGGGCTCGCTCCGCCCCACCGTCAACTTCACGACAGCAGCCACAGCCAGCGTTGTTGTCTCCGCCGCAAACTGCACGATCAAAAACGTGCTGTTTACTGGCGGAGTCGATGAGTTGGCCAATCCCATCCACGTGCAGGCGGCAGACTTTGCGCTCGTCGACTGCGAGTGGCGGGATGTGACTGGCCAGGCCACGGATGTGGTGCTCACCACGGCAGCGGCCAACCGGATGCTCATCAAGAACTTCCGGTTTGACGGCGCGGCGGCCGCTGGGGCTAATGCGGGCATTGCGATCGTTGGTGGTGATCGCATTGTTATCGATGGCCTCTACATGGACGGCAACTTCGCGGTGGGCGGTATCGATGTTCGAACCACTGCGACGACCGACCTCGAGGTGCGCAACGTCGTGTTCCGGACTCGGAACGCGGCCGACATCTTCCTTGTCGATACTATCACGGCTTCGACGGGAATGATTGGGCCGAACATCAGTCTGCGACTAAACGACAACGCAGACAACGTGACAGAGGCAATCACGGGGGCCACGTTCGTTCTGTTCGACCCGATCTACGTCGTGAACCTGGCTGGGGAAAAGGGTCTATTGATCAACTGGACTGCCTCGGCCGACGCCTAAGCCTAGCCTACTCTGGGTGGCCTTCATGGGCCACTCAGAGTCCATTCCTCTTTGAGGGTCTCGCCCATGAAAATGCGCCACAAAAAGCATATGCCATCCAAGGACTCACCCAAAGGCAAAATGGACAAACCCATGAAGCCGCCGGTCATGGCAGATGGTGATGCTGATGTGTTCCTGCCCAAAGAAATGCCGCCGATGATGGGGTCGCCGCCCAAACGTCGGCTCGATCGTAAGCGAGGCGGACGGGCCGGGTGCTGACGCTCCGCGCGTTCCCCGGTCCAGCATGCACGCGGCGGCGCCAAGCGCCCTAAGACAGGGGCGCACCTTTCGAGGTGTGCCCCATTTTTTGCCCCACCTCAGGAGACCTAAGGATGATCCCGATCAGCGTCACAGTCGGCCCTCTTGCTACGGCCGACGCGGACGGCGTGTGCGCGTCTCAAGTCGTTCCTGCTGCCGGCGCTCTTGCCATCAATGGCGCGCTCACCGCCGGATTTGATGCTGACGCCTTTGCAACAGCTCAGGCTGTTGCTGGTGCTGGCGACCTCACTCTGGATGGCACTCTGACGCAGAGTGGTGTCGGATATATGGCTACGCCCGGATACGTGACGATCACGTCCGCAGGCGATGACAGCGGGATAACATTTACGGTCGCGGGCATGCGCTATGATGCCGGTGGCCCTGCCTACTACACCGAGACGATTACAGGATCCAACACCAGCATTGTCGCGACGAGCGTGAAATTTCACACGGTGACTGCCGTAACGGCATCGGGTGCCGCGGCAGGGAACGTGTCGGTCGGCACAAACGGCGTCGCAACGACGGACATGGCCCGCCGCATCCGGATCACATCGGCGGGCAATGACGCCGGCATCACGTTCACTCTGACCGGAACCGACTGGAACAACAACATTGTCACCGAGACCATCACTGGCTCCAATGCGTCAACGGCTGACAGCACGCTCGACTTCAAGACGGTGGCGAAAATCACGGCGTCCGGTGCATCAGCAGACGCGGTCACGATCGGAACAAACGGCATCGCCAGCAGCCGCCCAATTCGGTTTGATGAGTTCGCGGGTCCCGAGGTGGCGTTGCAGGTGACGGCGACCGGAACGGTGAGCTTCACTGTTCAGCAGAGCCTCGATGACCCGGAAGATATCGGGTTGGGAAGCGTCACGTGGCTGGCTCACGCGGATTCTGATTTTGTCAACGGGACGGCGTCGGCGCAGTCAAATTACGCCTACGCGCCGCTTGTTTCAAGGATACTGCTGAATTCTGGAACGGGGACGGTTGTTTACACCGCGATCCAATCAACCGTGAACACACTCTAAGGCGGTGACCACCCATGGCACTTTCAAAAATCTCGACTGAGGGCGAAAGGGACATCGCTCTCGCAGCCAAGGGCGGCGACACGTTTGAGCGGCGCCTCGCTCAGATCATGCAAGCAAAGGCGGACGCCGATGAGTCCTTGAAATCGCTTCGCCTCGGAAAGTCTATCGCTCAAGCGCGCGCAGACGCCGACAGGCGGCTTCTGGATGCCGAGCAGAAGGCGAGTCAAATACTGGGCGACGCACAGCGTGCGGCGGACCAGGCACGGCAGGAAGCCGCCGACGCACTGGCGGCAGCTCGAGAGACAGCCGATGGATTAGCGGCGGCGGCGCAAGCATTGGCGGCCGACATCAAAAGCAAGGCAGCGGACGAGATGGCAGCAGACAGAGCACGGGCCGATGCCGCATTGGTAGACATGCGGCGCGCACAAGAGGCGGCGCTAGCGACGGCACAAGGAGAACACTCCAAAGCGGAGACCGAACGCGCTGCAGCACAGGCCGACCGAGCCGAGGCGCGCAAACTGATGGAGACGGCACAACAGGCACACGAAGATGCGGCAAAGCTAAAGGCACAAGCTGATGCATTGCTGACAAAGGCAAAGGTGGCAGCGGACCAGCTTCGAACGGCAATCGGCAGCGTGACGGCGCTGTAATAGGAGGCCCAACATGGCGACGTCAGGCACATACGGGTTCTCTCCTACCCTCGGGAGGCACGTCCTTGCTGCGTTTGCTCGCATTGGCATCAGGCGGACAGCCATCGGCGTAGAACACATGAAGGACGCCGAGTTCGAGTCCAACCTCCTGCTGTGCGACTGGGCCAACAAGCAACCGAACCTATGGCTATCATCGCTGAAGACCGAAGCCATCACAGCCGGCACCGCCACCTACACGCTCGATCCCGAAGTCGTGGCAATTCAAATTGCTTACATCTCGACGACTGTAGGCACAACGACGACAGATCGACCGCTAGGTGCCCTTTCAACCGTCGAATACCACGCCATCCCAAACAAGGCGACGACGGGATACCCAACGTCGTTCTGGTTCGATCGACAGGTAACGCCTCAAATAACGCTGTGGCCGACGCCTGACAGCGTCTACACCTACACTCTCAAATACCGCTGCGTACGACAAGCCGAGGATGCTGTTCTTGCTGGTGGGTATGACGTCGAGATCCCGTATCGGTTTAATACGGCCTTTGTTGACGGATTGGCCGATCGGTTGGGCGCGGTATATCCGGAGGCAGCAAAGGCGGCGCTGGGCGCTGGGTTCGCACAGACGCTTGCGGAACGCGCTGTGCGGTCGTGGCAAACGGCCGCTGGTCAAGATACGGAAGATGTTCCGATTTACATATCTCCATCTCTCGGCGGCTACTACCGATGAGCTATCGCTTCCATGGCCGCGCGCGCGTTGACACATCAAACCCGAGCGCCTTTGGCGCCTGCGACAGATGTGGGTTCCTTCACAATCTCTGCGACCTCGGCTACCAGCACCAATGGGCCGGCACAGAGTTGATCAACAAGCGTATTCGCGTGTGTGACCGCTGCATGGATGAGCCGTCCTTGTTTCTGAAGGCGATCACGCTTCCGCCGGACCCTCCACCCGTCATCGACGCACGACCAGAGCCATACGAGATGGATCAAGTCGATTATCGTGAGACGGAAGATGGTGCGGACAGGATAGACGAATCCGACGTGAATCGCGTGACAGAAAGCTCAGCAGATCAGGACTACGGGTCTTAACATGGCAACATCGAAGATTTCCGGCATGCAAGCGCTGTCCGTGGCGCTGACCGGAAGCGAAGAGACTGAAGTTGCAAAGTCTAACGTGTCATACCGACTTTCACTAACAAACCTTTTCAAGACAATTGGCGTTCTGCCTGACAATGGCGGAAACCCGGTTCCAACAAGTGGCTACCGGATCGCTCTCTATAAAATTTCAGACGGACAGCCCTACAGCACGACATTAAACGAGGCGTTGACTGGTGTCGGAACCGTCCCCGCGGGTGGCTCGGCGGGCCAGAAATTGGCCAAGGCGTCGGGTTCCGATTATGATACGGAGTGGGTAGACGACAACGCGGATGATCAATCCGCAAACACGGTCCTTGCGGGTCCGGCATCAGGTGCTGACGCGGCGCCTTCGTACAGGGCGCTCGTTGATGATGATCTGCCGATTGTCTCAGTTTCAAAGGGCGGCACCGGGTCATCAACGGCTTCAGCGGCGCGGACAGCTCTTGGGTTGGCTATCGGCACAGACGTCCAAGCATATTCCTCCGTTCTTGCCGCAACAACGGCTTCGTTCACAACGGCCCAAGAAACAAAGCTTGGCTATATTAGCATAACACAGAGCGTTGATCTTGATGCAATAGAATCTCGCGTCAACGCGCTGGATGCGGCCGTTGTTCTTGTTGGCACATGGGATGCATCGGCAGGGACATTCCCTGGTTCAGGAACGGCGCAGGCGGGTGAATCCTACCTTGTCACTGTTGGTGGGACTGTCGATAGTGTTGAATTCACTGACGGTGATCGCATTATTGCCATCACAGATAACGCGTCCACGACAACGTATGCCAGCAACTGGTATAAGGCGGACTATACAGATCGGGTTAGCTCCGTTGCCGGTCGAACAGGCGCCGTTACGATAGCATCTACCGACATCACAGATTCAACGTCGACTGGGCGGGCCGTACTTACTGCTACTGACGCCGCGGCTGCCAGGACGGCCATTGGAACGGTCATTGGCACAGACGTTCAAGCGTATTCGTCCGTCCTCGCCAACACGACTGCCAGCTTCCTAATCGCCGACGAAACGAAGCTCGATGGGATCGAGGCTGGGGCAGATGTTACGGACGAGGCCAACGTTACGGCGGCACTTAGCGGTGCAACAACAACAGGCGTAACGCCAGCCGCGGGTGACAAGGTTCTGTTGCTCGATGCCAGCGATAGCGACAATCTCAAGCACGCGCTGTTTTCCAGCTTCACGGGCGGCAGCGGCGGCGGTGGGAATGCGTCATATATCAATAATTTAACGCTCGCGGCATCGGTCGGCAGTAGCGCGCTGACAATAGCCGTTAAAGTGGCGGATGGTAGCACTGATCCGAGTAGCGGCGATCCTATCAGCGTGACGTTCCGATCCTCGACGGCTGCTGATGGTGATTACGATACGGTGTCGATTGAGGCCGCGCTATCTCTGACAATAAGCAGCGGCTCTACATTGGGGGTGACTGGTACATCCATACCTTTTCGAGGGTGGGTTTTGCTGTTCAACGACGCGGGAACGCCGCGGTTGGGCGTTGTTAACTGCAATGGCGGCACATCAATAAAATCGCTGGATGAGTCGCAGTTGTTATCCTCTACCGCCGAGGGCGGAGCGGGCGCAGCCGACAGTACGAAAGTTATTTATACGGGTTCGGCTGTAACAAACAAGGCGTTCCGTGTGCTGGGGTATTTCGACTACGCGTCTGGCCTCGCTACAGCGGCAGGTAATTGGGACGCGGCGCCTACGAAGTTGCAGCTTTTTGGTCCTGGCACACCACTGCCCGGACAAACAACAGGCAATATGGCTCAGGTCATCAAGACTGACACTTTCACATCTACAACGGCGTCGGCTTATACTGATATTACAGATTTCAGCGTGTCGATCACTCCGGCGTCCGCGTGTAATCTCGTAAAAGTTACGGGCGGCTGGAACAACATCGCGGGTGGCGCTAACATGGCGGCCACCCGTCTCGTTCGGGGTAGCACCGCACTTGTTCTTGGAGACGCCGCCGGCAGTAGGACGCCTTCGACAACGACTATCTTTCGCACAACAGACAATTTAAGCGTAAATTTCAACGGGGTGGTTTACCTTGATTTCCCGCAGTCTGCTAGCGCGACAACGTACAAAGTGCAATTTTATCTGCAGGGCGGAACGTACTATTTCAATCGGACAATATTGGATAGCGACGCCGGATTTTCGCCGCGCCTGGCTAGTCAGCTCTTGGTCGAGGAGATACAGGGATGATCGTAGAAGCTCTAAAATCGCTGCGTCCCGGAGCGCAATGGTCATTAAACGGCGATACGGTTGACGGGCTTGTCTGGCTGGACCAGCAGCAATCGCGCCCTAGCGATGCAGAGATCGCGGCACAGGTCGCTGCCCTCAGTGGGCCCTCTATTGAAGATGTCAAGACTGAGGCGCAGCGTCGTATTATTGCAATGACGGGGGTTGCCGATATTGTTAGTTGCCTGATTAAACAGATGAACGCAAATATGCGGGCGAATGAACTGAACAACAAGCTCGCAACTGGCGGCATATTGTCGGCGGACGAGCAAGCTGAAGCCGCTGCGCTGCAGGCTTATGCCGTTGCCATAAAGGCGATAAGAAACAAATCCAACGAGATCGAGGCTATTGTCCCGATACCTGATGACTACGCTGACGACAGCAGGTGGCCCTGATGGCTCTTGATTATGACAGCTTTGTGTCTCGTGTCGCAGCGCTTGCGGTTATAGACGAAGCCGACGTGAGGTACGTTGCCATTCTCCCCAGCGCGATCGACTACGCGGAGCAGCGCATATATAGAGATCTCAATTTGTTGACAACGACAGTGCGTACGACTGGAAGCAGCCTTACTGCAAATAGTCGAAACTTTACACTGCCAAGCGGGGATGGGCGGTTTGTTGTCTTGACGGGGATAAACCTACTGTCGAGTGGTGTTAGAATTGCTCAATTATCGCCAGTTAGTCTTGAGTTTATCGACGCGACATACCCGGCTGAAACAGCTACTGCGTCGTCCGTTGTGCCGGAATACTTTGCTATGGTTACAGATCAGTCAATCGCGGTTGCCCCGGCGCCTGGTTCTGCGTGGGACGTTGAAGTGATTGGTGAGATACGCCCAGTTGCTTTGAGCGATGCCCAAACGACAACATACCTAACAAACTACCTTCCTGACCTGTTTCTCGCTGCCGCGATGGTGTTCATTTCTGGGTGGCAGCGTAATTTCGGGGCTCAATCTGACGATCCCAAAATGGCTATGAGTTGGGAGGCCCAGTATCAGACGCTTCTCGCATCGTCCTCGATTGAGGAGCACCGCAAACGGTGGCAGTCTGTGTCTTGGACGAGTAAGGCCCTGTCTCCTGTTGCACTACCGCAAAGAGGCTAAGCTTTATGCCAATGGGAACGATCAAGTTTCGACCTGGAATCAACACACAAATGACACCAGCCCTCAATGAGGGGGGATGGTCAGATAGCAGTCTAATTAGGTTTCACGAAGGCGAACCGGAAAAAATCGGTGGGTGGGATAAGTATTATCCATTTAGTCTTGCAACGAGCATTCGACACATGAAGGAGTTCCAGTCAACAACGGCTGTCACTTACCTTGGCCTTGGTGGAGATGATGTGCTCGGCGTAATATCTGGCGGCGTGTTCTCCGACATTACTCCCCAGATCGTAGCTTACGACCTGCCGCCTGACATTGAGACAACGTCAGGGTCTGCTGTCGTCAACATCACAGATAGCAATGTTGGGTCTGTAACTGACTACGATTTCATTTACTTTAACACGCCGATATCGGTTGGAGGTCTAATTCTTGAAGGCACGTATCGCGTCCTTCAGTCGACAGGGACCGGGACATATCAGATCACCGCGGCACAGAACGCCACGGCCACGGTGTCGACCGTATCTATAACAGGTGCGACACAGGCAAACCCGTGCGAGATAACGGCAACATCGCACGGGAGATCGAATGGAGACCTTGTCTACATCGATGGCGTATCTGGGATGACGGAGCTTAATGGCGGCATCTATACAGTGGCCAACGCATCAGCAAACACATTCGAACTGTCTGGGGTCAACAGCACTGGTTATACGGCATACTCCACTGGAGGGTCGGTTTATGGCGGGATTGTCCCTCAATTTACGACATCGTCTGGCTCCGAGATTGTTACGGTTGTTTTCCCTGGTCACGGCCTTTCTGTTGGGAACAGCATATCCTTTGATGTGTCAACTTCTGTTGGCGGAGTGACGATATCCGGAACTTATGAAGTCCTTACGGTTCCCGGTTCTGGCACCTTGACTATATCTGCAAGCGCAGCGGCATCTTCGTCCGCTACTTCTGCGATGAATTCCGGTGAAGCTGAAATTAAGTATTACGTCACTCTTGGGCCAAACCCACCCGGTGCAGGGTACGGCATCGGCGCTTACGGGTCAGGGAACTACGGGACTGGCGTTATTCCATCTGCGCAAACAGGAAACAAGATAACGGCTACCGATTGGAGTCTCGACTCCTGGCAGCAGACTTTGATAGCCTGTCCGGAAGACGGCGCTCTTTATGCATGGTCTCCTACGGCCGGTCTTGTCACTGCGCGGCTGCTCGGGGGCTCTGACGCGCCCCTCTATAACAAGGGCTGCTTTATTGCGCAGCCGGCCAATATTCTTGTGGCCTACGGGTCAACGACAAGATCAAGCACGACGTCAATAGGAGTACGACAGGATCCACTTCTAATACGGTGGTCTGATCAGGATAATTATGAGGATTGGTCATTGGACACAACCGATCAGGTTGGATCTGTTCGTTTGCCTAGGGGCTCGGAGATACGTGGTGGTATTCAGGGTCCAAATCAGGCGCTTATCTGGACTGATGTCGCAGTCTGGTCAATGCAGTACGTCGGCCAACCTCTGGTTTTCACTTTTAACGAGATCGCAACCAACTGCGGTTTAATCGGACGACACGCACAGGCGATACTCGGCACAACAGTCTATTGGATGGGGCACAGGAATTTTTTTGCACTGGGTCCGGGCGGGGTTCAGCCCTTGCCGTGCACGGTGTGGGATTCCGTCTTTCAGGACCTCGACACAAGTGCTCAATCAAAATGCTGGGCATGGGGTGTCAGCTCGTTCAATGAAGTGTGGTTCTTTTATCCATCACTGGATGATGGCACGGGCGAATGCTCGCGCTACGTGAAGATGACACTGCAAGGCAACGCAATAGTGTGGGACAAGGGCGTCTTGTCTCGATCTTCTGGAATAGGGCAGTCGATCATAGATTATCCATTGGCAACGGCACCAGGAGGCATTGTCTACCGTCATGAGAGCGGCGTCGACGCCGATGGGCAGCCGATAAACGCATGGGTTCAATCGGGGGAGGTTCTGTTGAATGACGGGACGGATTGCTTGTTCGTAGATCAGATTCGACCTGACATGCGCTATGGACTGTACGGCCAACCGGAGCTTGCTAACATGGCAATCACAGTAACAGCAACAAACGACTTCACTGGCGCATCGATGTCGTCTGGCGCCATGCCGTACACGACAGATACCAACTATTTGTCCCCGCGCGTCCGCGGCCACAGAGTCTCCATCAAAATCGAATCAAACGACGTTTCATCGTGGTGGCGCATGGGACGAATGAGGTATCGCGCAGCACCTGATGGGAGGGTTTAACGATGCCCAGCGAAGCAGAGTTTTTGTCCGTTTTCAAAGGCCTCAATCAAATTCTGTCACAACTCGTAAGCAAGACCGGAACAGTGCCGACACTGCCAAGCTACACCGTATCTTCGGCACCAACTACGTCATCTATCGGTGCGATGATTTATGTAACGGATGAGACGGGTGGAGCAGTGCCAGCTTTTTTTGACGGCACGAACTGGCGTCGGGTCACAGATAGAGCGGCAATAAGCTAATGGCCGGATGGCGCGATCAACGGGTCCCTGCGTTTCAAGCTTATCTCCGCGGCGTGCTTGGGCGTGAGCCGAGTGAGCGTGACTATGCGGCGGCCATCATGCAGCTCGAGCAGCGTGGTGAGGGGTCGATTGCGGTTGGGCATGCCTTCCGTAATCGACTGCAGGCAGAGGGTGGCGATCCATCCCGACATCTGAGGCATTACGATCCGGTTGCGCTCGGCCATCGGTGGAGCGAGGTCACGCCAAAGTCGGTCGCAAAGTGGGGCGAAGCGTACGACAAGATCACCGCCGGTGAAGGGCCTTTGCGATCTGGTCAGACGCACTTCTTCTCGCCGGCCGGCATGCAGGCGTACTACGACAAAAATCCAAACCTCGTGCGTTCGGCGGTCCGCATGGATGTGCCCGGACATGGGAGCGTGTTGGTGCCGTCATGGGCCACAAAGGCCGTAGCGGCTGGCGACTTTACCAACGTCAATGGCGAGTGGTTTCTTGCGCCAAATGAGCGTTACGGTGGAAGCGGAATTGCCCCGCGCACGCAGGTCGCATCGGCAGCTTCATCAAGCCAGCCGTTTGTCGCTTCGTCCGCGCCGGGCACATCACCACTTCAGGCTGCACCAGAGACAACTCCAGAGGCACCGGGTGGCATTGGCGTGCCATCAATCAAATCGATCGCGGGTGGCCTTGGGTCTGTTGCGGAGTTGATGAGGCCGCAATCTTCACAGTCAACCGAATTGCACTTCGACCCCATGCCAGGATCCCCGCATCTCGGTGCTTCACCGGTTGGCGGGCTCAAACTCGCCGAGGCCGCTATGCCCTATCAATCCGCTTTGCAAATCGCACGTGCAATGGGGGGTGGAATCCCTGGCGAACCAATGTCGGACACTGGGATGAATGTACCGGAATCGCCAGAGGCCCTGCAGGCACAACAGCGCGAGGTTGCGGCCGGGCGAAAGCCAGCCGTGATGTTCCCGCGCGGGACGCCAGAACTGCCCCTTGTGGCGGGGCTGGAGCGTGTCGTCACAGACCGTGGCGTGTTCCACTTCGACCCGTTGCAAGTGACGGCCGAGGACATTGTCCAGGCGTCGCGCGAAGGACGCGAGAACGAGGTTCTTGGGCTTGGTCCGTTATCCAAGGGCGATGTTGCGTCCGAATCCATGATGTCAGGCGAACCGCCCGTTGCCATCACCCAGCGTGATCCAATGGGCCGTGAGGTTCGGGCATCAATGGCAACACCGTCGACCGTTGGCATCCAGGCTGACACTATGCTCCGGTCCGCACCGCCTGATCATGATATTGACGTGGAGCCGATTGATGGGGTGCTGGAGCAGCGGGGAGTAGCCGAGCGAGCGATTGGTCTGGCGCGGGCCGGTGGTGGTCCAGTCGAAGATCCGGGCATGACGTCGGATGATTTTGACAGGCGGCCGGACTGGCGACCGGAGGAGGCTCGCGCTTATGAGCCGACGTGGCGGGACCGCGCAGCACGGGCTTTGCTTGGGGCCCTTGGCTCGGATGACAAGATCGTGCCCGAAGCACATCGGAGACTTGTTGGTGGACTAACTGGGTCAGGGTCTGGCATTGGGAGGTCCTATCTCTCTTTGCCTGACGTGACGCCGGGCGTCGGGATGGCAACGGCCGGGGCAGATGTGGCAAAGAAAGCCTCGGTTGGTAATTATTTGGGTGCGGCAGCAGACGGGGTGCTTGCCACTCTACCTTGGGCTATTGGGCGCTATGGGGGGCGGTTCCTGCGGAACACGCGAGGCCGTGCGAATGCGATAGATGATGGCGCTGAGTATTGGTCAAGGGATGTTGGCAAAGGTCACACGGTTAGCAGGGAAGCAACGCCAGGCGGCCCATCTGCTTGGACAAATTCCATGTACCAATCCGGCGGGATCAATCCAGTGTTCAAAGCCAAAATTGCGGATGAGATAGCCAAGGACAAGGCGGCTGCACTGTCTCGATCTGCTGCCGAGCGGTCTCTGCCTTACGATTCATTGAGGCAGCAGGCGGCAGAGATTGGAGATAGCGGTGCGCGCGCTACAGCATCAGCCGTTCGACCGGGATCTGTGCCCGATCTCTCCGGCCTTCAAATTGTGCGCGAGCCGTCAGAGGTCATTGCAAATCGTGCGGCTGGCGGCGTCGAAATGGCACCACCGCCAGAGTGGTACAAGGGTGTTCGCGACTTCCACCGCATGACGCGCGAGAATTCGACGATGCATGCTGATGGTGGCCGCGTCCAACACCGGGCATCAGGTGGCATCATTGGCCCGACCGGTGGCAGAGCCGACAAGATCGCCACGTACCTGCGAGCTGGGAGCCACGTTATCCCGGCCGATATCGTCTCTCACATGGGACAAGGTAATTCCCTCTCAGGCCTTAAGATGCTTGAGCAGATGTTTTCGACTGGTCCCTATGGAATGCGTACGCGTCGCCGTGCGGATGGCGGTGAGGTTGATGTCCCCGTCCAGGTTTCGGATGGTGAATTCGTAGTCCCGCCAGAGGTTGTCGAAGCCGTCGGGAATGGTGACATGCAGGCCGGACACGAGGCCATCGACTCCTGGATCATGGGGATGAGGCAAGAGGCAATCGACACCTTGATGTCATTGCCGCCACCAGCGAAGGACTAACCGACACATGACAGAGCAGACCGACGCGCCGTCACGGGTGCGGATTGCGGAGCCGTGCGATTTCGATCAAATCCTGTTCTTGGCCGAAGAGATGCACACAGAGAACGGGTTGTTTTCCATGAGCCATACCAAGGTGCGCGAGATGGTCATGACTCATTTCGAGCGCACAGGCGGCCTGATCGGTGTCATCGGCGAGCCTGGAGCGCTCGAGGGCATTATCGGTCTGCGGATATGCCAGGCGGCATGGTACACCGATGAAGTTGTTCTCGAAGATTTCATGACATTTGTCTTGCCGGAATTTAGACGTTCCAATAATGCCAAAGATCTGATAGACTTTGCGAAGAAGATGTCAGAAGAGATTGGAATACCTTTACTTACTGGCGTTGTGTCAAACAACAGAACTGAGGCCAAGTTGGGCCTGTATAAACGAAAGTTCGGAGCACCAGCGGGCGCGTTTTTTCTTGCCAATGTCAACCCTAGCCGATGAGAGCGTGAGACATGGGAAGCTGCTTTGGCAAGAAGCCTGTCGTCCAGGCGCAGCAGACACAGCAAAGCAGCACAACCGCTTTGCAGCCTGTTCTCGACAAATACTACGGCCTGCTTGATCGAGCGACGCAGACCTCCTATGCGCCATACGATCCGAATACTGGCAAGCAGGTCGCGGGCTTCACGGCACCGCAATACCAGGCGTTTTCGAACATAGATGCGGGCATTGCTGCGCCCTACCTGAACAATGCCAGCAATCTGGCGATGTCGGGTGCGCAACCCGTCACGGCCGCCGGCATCCAAGCGTACATGGACCCGTACACGAACGAAGTCGTCAATTCAACGATGGCTGATTTCGGAGTCCAGAATGCACGCCAGATCTCGGACGTCACCGGCAAGGCGCGCATGGCGGGCTCTCTTGGGGGTGATCGCGAGGCAGTTGTCCAGGCATTGACGCAAGAACAGCAAAACCGCGTCCAGGCTCCGGTGATCGCTGGGCTTCGAAGCCAGGGCTACAGCCAGGCTTTGAGCGCGGCACAGCAGGATAAGGCGCGCACACTGCAGGCATCGGGACTCCAGGCAAACCTTGTGCCGCTGTCCTACACCGATACGCAGGGCCTCCTGATGTCGGGTGGCATGCAGCAGGCGCTTGACCAAGCGCGGCTTGATGCGGCCTCGCAGAACGCAGCAGCCGCGTCGGCGTATCCATTCCAGACTCAGCAGTGGCTGGCTGGCATTATGGGTGCTGCTTCGCCAAACATGGGATCAACCACCAACAGCACAGGCACAAAGACGCAAGACGAGGTCGGCGGCAAGCCCAATTATGTGAACGCGGCATTGGGTGGGATTTCGCTATTGGGCTCGTTCGGACTTGCCGACGGTGGCCGTGTGCCTGGCATTAGTGCTGGTGGGTACATCCCGCAACCAATCATGCCAACTGGCGGCATCCGGCCATCCAATGCTGGTGGTGATATTTCCATGGCGCGGTCTCCCACTGTCAGCGATCATTTGTCCGACGTGATGGGCGCCATCAAACAGGGGCGCCAAGCAGGAAAAAGTCTTGGGAATGTCGGCCAAACAATGCGGACGGACACGGGGCCGGGCGGGTGGTCCAACATGGTCACCTACGATTCTGGTAATCCCCTTGCCGGCTTCGGGAACAATCTACGCTACGGGATTTCGAACGTCGGCAATGGTATTGCGTCTGCCATGGGGTTTGCTGTGGGGGGTGAGGTTCCGGGGTTCCCGACAGAGCCTAAGATGCCATTTGACGAGGCGACGGGTGGGGCTGGATTGTCGCCGTTCATGACCATGTTGGCGGCTGAGCAGGGCCGCGGGCAAGGGCCCGTGTCAGCTCCTGGACTATCTGTAGCGCCAGCAATGACCGAGCCTCGCGTTATGGAGCGCGCCGCGACGACTGCTGGTGTTCCGTACCGCGATATGCCGCCACCTCCACCTATTGCAAACCCTGGTCCCGGCATTGTGGCTCCCACACCTCCACCCGTTGAGGCACCATCCTCAAGCGGTGGTATTTCTGGCGCTATGCAATGGTTTGGGACACCTGAGGGCAAAAGTGCCTTGCGGAATTTTGGCTGGAACATGCTGTCGCGTGCGTCGCCGCAATATGCAGGTGTTGGCGGGACATTCCAGGCTACTGGCGAATCGGGTGGCCTTGCCGAGAGAGGCTGGCGCGAAGATCAGAAGTCGATGCGCGAGCGGCAGATCGAGGACGCAAAACTCGCTCTTATGAAGCGTGCGCAGGACATACGAGACGCGCAAGCACAACACAGCCTGAATATGATCCCGTACCAGCAGAGGAAAATCGATGCGGATACGCGATTGGCCGAAGCGCGTGCAGACGCCGAGATCAGGACAAATCCATCCCGCATTGCCTTGCTTGAGGCGCAAGCCAAGGCCGCTGCAACAAAAGCATCCACTCCTCAAATAACCCCAGCGCAAAAGGCCGTCGATACGGCGTTTGGCAAGGAATATGCAGAATTCGTTGTTGGTGGCGGGTTTGCTGATGCAGAGAAGGGGATCAAGCAGCTATCTGGTGTCGTTGGAGAGTTGACAGGCAAGGATCCGATCAGCGGCAAGGAGGTAAGTAAAAAGAATCTGACCGGAGGATTTATGGCCGTTACACCTCAATCGTCGCACAAGATTCTGTTTCCTGAGGCTGCTGATCGAGCGGAGCAAGTGCAGGAGATCGTACAACGAAATCTGCGGCTGGTTCTTGGTGCACAATTCACGCAGAAGGAAGGCGAGGCCTTGATTTCCCGCGCATACAATCCAGCGCTGGACGAAAAATACAATGGCGAACGTCTTTCTCGTCTTATGGAGGCAATGAAAAAGGGGCTGGCGGCCAAAAAGGCCGCTGCTGAGTATTATGAAAAGAACGGTACGCTTATTGGGTACAAGGGTGCCACGCGTATTACGCTCGGAGACATTGAGTCGTGGGCTGGATTTACACCTCAAAGCGGGGCAAAGCCTGATCGGTCGACAGCTATTTCCGAGGCGCGCAAGGCGATCGCGGCTGGAAAAGATCCGGCCGGCGTCCGCGCCAAGTTGCGTCAATGGGGCTATGAACTGGAGGCCAACTGATGGCCAGCGGCCTATTCGATGACGTTCCAAACGTCGGCGCAAAGCGCACATCCAGCACGCCACCATCACCTTCGACGACCGCAGGCGGCGGGCTGTTTGACGATGTGCCAGACGCAAAAAAGACCAGCGCTCCGTCTGCTGAACCCACTACGGCACTCGACGTCGCAACGGATCCGTTGCGTGGTTTTAACAAAGGTCTCGCTGAGGTTGTGTCCGCCCCCTACCGCGCGCTTGATTGGGCAGTAGAGACGGCGTCTGGCGGCCGGTACGGGTTGCCCGATATTCAAAATATGCCCGTCTGGTCATACTACCTCAATCCAAAGAAGCCGACGACGACCGCCGGGCGGTATCTGCAAAGAGCTGGCGAAGCTGTTGGCGCGGCGGCTGTGCCGGCCGGTACCGTTCTTGGTATTGCAGGGCGCGCAACACAGGCGGCCGGTCCAGCAACGACGACACTTGGCGGTATTGCCCGCGATGCGATAAATGCCGTTCGGGCTGCGCCTGCGCAGACACTCGCACTCGATGCTGCATCTGCGGCTTCCAGCGGAATTGGCGCGCAAGCGGCCGAGGACATGGGTTATGGGCCGACAGGCCAGATGGTTGGCGCGATGGTAGGTGGACTAACGCCAGCCGGCATAATGGCGTACAGGACACCAAGCAACACTGGTATCGGCACAACGACCGGAGCAACTATTGCGCGAAGGCGGGCCACTGAAGCCGCTGCTGATGCTGAAGCTTTTGTCAGGCAGGATGTCCGTCCGTTCGGCCCTGCGTTCAATCAGGGCCCGGTTGCATCGGTTGGCAAGCAGATTACGGAAACTCCATACGTCGGCGCACCCCTGCGAAACAACCTTGATGAGACAATGCAGGATGCGGCTGCTGCGGTAGATCGGACCGCAGGTCAGATTTCCGCAACAGCGACGCCGGAAGAGGCGGGGCGCGCGGTTCAGCGTGGGCTGCAGAGGTTTTCCAGTGATGGGGTTGAACGACTGGAGCCAGGGCGTTTGACAGGTCTCGGCATCCAGCCGTACCAACCGATTCAGCCACCCACCATCATGAGTGCGGCTGCCGCTCGAAGGCTGCAGCAGGCCGAGGCAATCCGGCAGCAGGAGCGCCAGGCAATTATTGTCCGGGAAACGCAAGCCGGGGCATCGATGGACAATGCGGTCCAGACGGCGATGCGGGAGGTTCCCGATCTCGCGCTGGCGCGAAATCAACTCTACACAGCCAGACGGTCTGCACCGGATCTTTCTGACGCAGAGTTGGCTCGAGTGATCGAAACGCCAGCGACTCAGACGTCGTTTGCCGCCCGTCGGGAGGCTCTTTACGAGTATGCGTGGCGGCAAGTTCCCACCATGCTGCGCAGCGACGGCCGGGTGAATACGCGTAGGTTGTCACCCACCAGCACGAGGCAGGCACTTCGGCAAATCGATGGGCAGGTGGCCAGCAACATATCCGGGCA
>Ga0208161_1000118_pt1 | contig 40730 bp, 59 predicted proteins | sample CB_VirMetaG_3_FD_184538 | JGI IMG/M metagenome (GOLD analysis project Ga0208161, IMG submission 184538) | Freshwater to marine saline gradient viral communities from Chesapeake Bay - CB_1508_1S Viral MetaG (SPAdes) (version 4) | ecosystem: Environmental > Aquatic > Marine > Coastal | place: USA... | reverse complement strand
CCGCGTCCAGATCCCGCGTGGCTGCCTTGTCCGCTACCGTGAATGGTACGGCGCCAAGAAGCCGAACGAAGGCCTAAAGCTCCACGCCGACGCTGTGGCGCGCGGCATCAAGGAACGCGAGGTCAATGACACAGTGAAGCTCAGCTATCGCGTGCTCGACCCGGCAGCGTTCGCAGAAGACGGCGGCGAGTCGATTGCTCAGGCCATGGCGCGAGAGAAGGTCACGTTCCGACCGGCTGACAATGCGCGCGTGTCTCAGCGCGGCGCCATGGGTGGCTGGGACCAGATGCGCGGCAGGCTCGTTGGCGATGAGGATGGGCACCCCATGCTGGTCACGTTCTCGACGTGCCATGACAGCATCAGGACGATCCCAGCCCTGCAGCACGACAAGGACAGACCCGAGGATATCGACTCGGACGGCGAAGACCACGCCGGCGATGAGTGGCGCTATGCCTGCATGTCGCGTCCTTGGGTGCGCAAGGCGCCGCAGGTCAAGAAGACGCCATCGGACGGCTATCGCCGTGCAAGCCAGTCAAGCGAACAGAGCTGGAGGGTCTAAGTGCAGTCGTACGCCGTGACCGGCTCTGTCGCCGACAAGAAGGACGAGCCCGGCCTCCACCGCAAGCGCCGCTGGTTTCGTGCCTACGAGACCAACAAGCGGCAGGAGCAGGAGGAAGCCCGCGAGGCGCGGAAGTATTACCACGACAAGCAGTGGACAGACATCGAAGTCGAGCGCCTGAAACGCCGCGGCCAGCAGGCGACGGTGCGCAACCGCATCAAGCGCAAGATCGACTTTCTCGTTGGCACCGAGCAGCGCCTGCGTCGTGACCCGAAGGCCTACCCGCGGACGCCGCAGCACGAGAAGGACGCCGACGTGGCCACGGCCGGTCTGCGCTACGTCTGCGACCAGAGCCGCTGGGAAAAAATCTCGTCCGACGTGATGCACGACGCTCTGGTGAGCGGCATCGGTGTGGCGTTCATCGGCATCGAGGGCAGCGATCCGGCCATCCGTCACGTCCCGGTCGATCGCTTCTTCTATGACCCGCGATCGATCCAGCCTGATTTAAGCGATGCCCGCTACCTGGGCCTGCATCTCTGGTTCGACATCGACGAGGCCAAGGAGCGGTGGGGCCATGCGGCCGAAGCGCTCGAAAGCATGATGGACGCCGAGGCGGGAACGTCGTCGGCCATCATCGAGCACGATCGTCAGGAGCAGTGGGGCGACTTCGAGGGCCGGCGCGTCCGCGTGGTCGAGTTCTGGGAGCAGCGCAGCCTCGCGCCGCACATGCAGGGCTTCGGCTGGTACTTCTGTTTCTTCACGGGCGAGGTGGAGCTCGAAAAGGGCTGGTCGCCCTACACCGGCGAGAAGAACACGCCCGATTGCCCCTATGAAGCGTGGTCGCCCTACGTCGATGAGCGCGGCGACCGCTACGGCCTCGTCCGCACGCTCAAGAGCATTCAGGACGAGATCAATTACAGCGCCTCCAAGTTCCTGCATCGCCTGAGCACCCGCCAGTTCTTCTACAAGGAAGGCGCGGTTGACGATGTGGACGAGTTCTCGCAGTCGATCGCTCGCCCGGACGGCAAGATCAAGATCGCCGCCCATACGAAATGGGGCGAGGACATCGGCCTTGTTGACGATACCGTCGAGATGCGCGGCGAGGCCGAGCGGCATTCGATGGCGCTGTCCGAGATGGAAAACTACGGCCCGAACCCTGGGCTGGTCGGTCAGGGCGAAGGCGTTGACGGTGCATCGGGCCGCGCGCTTCTGGCTCAGCGCGACAGCGGCATGACCGAGCTTTCGCCGGTATTCGAGCGCCAGCGCGACTGGAAGCTCCGCTGCTATCGCAAGATGTGGAGCCGCATCCGTCAGGCCTGGCAGGGTGAGAAGTGGATACGCATCACGGACGACCAGAACGCGGTGCAGTTCGTCGGCATGAACCAGTACGAGATGGACCCGATGACGGGCCAGATCATGGCTCAGAACGTGGTCGCGCAGATCGACGTGGACATCATCCTCGATGAAGGCCCCGACACCATCGTCATGAACGAGGAGCTGATGCAGCACTTCTCGAGCATGGGCGAGGCGGCATTCTCGCCGGCGGGCAAGCTGCTCATCGAGCTGTCTAACGTGAACAACAAGGATCGCCTGCTCAAGATGATCGACGAGGCGATGCAGGCCACGCAGCCGCAAGGCCCGCCGCCGGAGCAGATCAAGGCCGAGGCGCAAATGCAGCAGATGCAGGCCAAGGCGCAGCAGGATCAGATGAAGTTCCAGGCGGACATGCAGTTGAAGGGCGCCGACTTCCAGCTCAAGCAGCTCGACCTCGAGCAGAAACAGCTTGAGGCCGAAACACAGCGCAACCTCAAGATCATGGAGCTTGACGCCGACCGAACGCGCCTCCAGTTCGAGCAGGAGAAGCATCGGATGGAGCTCGAGCGCATGGACCGCCAGGCCGAGCACGACCGGAAGATGCTCTAGCACAAGGCCAAGTCGGCCAAGGAAAAGGAAGCCGCGTGATGTTGCATGAGGAATTGAGGCTCAAGGCGCTGGAGGCCGCTCGCCAGGAAGGGCTGTCGGGTGACGCGCTCATGACCCGCGCCGAGGAAATCTACCAGTGGATCCGCTACGGCGCGGACGGCGCCACGGAGACGCGCAAGGCGCTGGACGGCATCTCGTTGACGGATGCCAGGACCGGCGAGACCCGCCCCGCCCGTGTCGTCGGGCGCGATCAGGACATCATCGACAAGCTTCGCGATGCCGACGGGTATCGCAAGGACCAGTAAGCAGACCACGTGCGTAGCCTCGCCGGCTCAACCGGCGTTCCTCGCGATTGCGGGCGCGTAATCCCGCGACCTCGCCACGTCGGGCGTAAAGCGACGATCCCGTGACCAGCTACGATAAAGCGGACAGCAGGAAACATGCAGACTGATACTGGCAGGCCCGATGAGGGCTTCGACAGCGTGTTCGCACGCGACGACGTTGAGGACAGCCACGACAGCGGTGCGGAGCCCGTCGCACCGGAGGCAGCCCAGCCGCGGGACGAGGCCGGACGGTTCACGTCCGTCCATAACCAGCCCGTGGACGAGCCGCAGCAGGCAGAGCCGGCACAGCCGGAGCCGCCGCCGCAAGCCTCGCAGCCCGAGACGCCGCCCCAGCAACAGCCGCGCCTGATCCCGCTGCCTGAGCTTCAGAGTGAGCGTCAGAAGCGACAAGAGGCCGAGCGCCAGTTGGCGGCCCTACAAGGCCAGATGCAGGCGTTTCAGCAGATGTACCAGCGCCCCCCTCAGCAGGCGCAGCCGCAGCAGGAGGCGATGCCGGACCCCTATGTCGACCCGGAAGGGTGGGCACGGTTCCAGCAGACGCAGATCCAGCGGCAGCAGGAGGCAATGCAGCTTCAGGTCCGCGACCAGATCGCCAACATGAGCGAGGTCTGGGCGCGTCGCCAGTTCGGCGATGATCTGGTCCAGAAAGCCCAGCAGTGGGCGATCCAGACCGGCGCGGCACAGCATTTCTTCCTCAACGCCCGCGATCCCTACGGCGAGCTGATCGACGCCTACAAGCGTCAGGAGGCTTTGACCCGCATCGGCAGTGACGTGGACAGCTACGAGAAGCGCATCCGTGAGGAGGAGCGCCAGAAGGTGCTGGCCGAACTCAAAGCCGGTGGCGGACAGCCGCGGCCGACGTTCCCCGGAACGCTGGCGAACGGCACGCCGACAGGGCGCCAGGGGGGGCATCTCGATCCGCAGACCGCCGCCGATTCCGTGTTCGCGCGTCCCGGCGGCTAATCAGCCATCACGGGAACCAACCTAAATGGAAACCACCGTTCTTTCCGGTCTCGAGCTGACCAAATGGCAGCGGGACTTCATGAAGTCGTATGTCCGCGAGTCCGGCTTTGCCCCGTACATGGGCACGTCGGAGATGGACATCATCCACGTCAAGAACGACCTGCGCTCTGACGGCTATACGATCCGTATTCCTCTGCTGCTCGACCTCCAGAGCGAGGGCGTGAGCGGCAATACCCGCCTCAGCGGCAACGAGGAAGCGCTCGATCAGTACTACTTTGACGTGTCGTGGGAGTTCTACCGCCACGCCGTCGAGACGAGCAAGAAGGAGCGGGAGAAGTCGGCGAACAACCTGCTGGCCGCCAAGCGCCCGCTGCTGCGCTCCTGGGCGTCGGAAAAGATCAAGTATCAGATCATCGAGGCGTTCCACAAGATGGGAACGACCAACTACACCGACGCGTCCGAGGCGACGAAGGATGCGTGGCTTGCGGCCAATACGGATCGCGTGCTGTTCGGCAACGCGATCTCGAACCATTCGGCCAACGACCATTCGGCGGCGCTGGCCAACATCGACACGACCAACGACAAGCTGACGGCAGCGTCAGTGCATCTCCTGAAGCGTCGGGCTCGCATGGCCTACCCGCGAATCCGTCCATTCAAGACCGGCACGCAGGGCCGCGAATACTTCGTGATGATGACGCACCCGCGCTGCTTCCGCGATCTCAAGAAGGACACGACGATCGCCGCGGCGAACCGCGACGCGCGCCCGCGCGACGTAAACGCCAACCCGATCTTCCAGGACGGTGACATCATCTATGATGGCATCATCTTCCGCGAGATCCCCGAGTTCGAGGTGGCCAAGTTCTCGTCGTCGGTCAACACCGAGACCACGCTTGTCGGCGTCGGCAATTCGTCGTCGGACGTGGGCGTGAACTTCCTCTGCGGCTGCCAGGCGATCGCCTACGTCAACAAGGAGATGCCGACGCCGACCTCCAAGAAGGAGGACGACTACGGCTACTTCTCCGGCGTCGGCATCGAGATGGCGCACGGCATCGAGAAGGTCCGCTGGGCCAACAACGCCAGCGGCAACATGGGCACGACGCAGAAGGATTTCGGCATCGTGACGGCCTACTTCTCGGCCTCGGCTGACACCTGATGACGCGGGCGGGCTCAACGCCCGCCCTCCCTTGCTCTCGATCTCATCAAGGACTGACCTAAATGGCAGCGGAAACTCTCACCGGCGCCCGCGCGGCGACCACGTTCCCCCCGCAGGGGCCCGGCTCGGCCACGCTCGTGCTTCCCGTGTTCGGCTCCTACAGCATCGCGGCCAACGTGGAGGATGGCGACATCTTCGAGCTGGCCAAGACGCCGGGCGGCTGGCTCTGTCTTGGCGGCTGGGTTGCTGCCGGGGACATGGACACGGGCCCCGAGGCTCTTGACATGGACCTCGGGTGGGCCGCCAACGGCTCTTCGGCTGAGGCGTCTATCGTGGCGCCATGGGGCACGACGTACACCGACAGCGGCTATACTGCCTCGGCAACCGGCCTCGGCAACTTCGGTGTGTGGAGCGGTGACGCGATCACCGATCTGATGCCGGCGGGCTCGAACTTTCGCCCGATCGTGCTCCCGACGCCGCTGTGGTTCGCCTATCCGACCAAGATCCAGCTCGAAGTCAACGTGGCCGCCGCGACGTTCGCGGCAGGCAGTGTCACGGCCACGCTTCTCGGCGTGCCCCTGGCTCGCGGCTGACGACAACCGGGCGGGGCTTCGGTCCCGCCCAGCACATGAGGCAATGATGAAGGTCACGTTTATCGGCAGCGGCCCCGACGACGAAACGAAGGTCTGCACCATGTTCGACCGCGATTTCTTCCGCGGCATCGAGACCGACGTTTCCGATCTGGACGAGAGCGCCAAGCGCAAGCTCTCCGGCAACCATCACTTCGAGGTGAAGCGCGGCCCCGGCCGCCCACGCAAGGTAGAGACGGATGGCGACGTTCAAGACCAAGGCGCAGCTTAGCGCGGCGGTGCTCGAGCAGATGAACGAGGTTGGCGTCGGGCAGTCCGTTGACCCGGACGAGGCCGCGCTGATCGAGGAGCGCTACGACTGGAAGCTGGCCGAGTGGCGCGACCGTGGCCTTGTCTGGTGGGCGAACACGACGCGCAGCGCCGAGGAAATCCCGCTGCAGGTGTTCCAGCCGCTTGTGGACCTCATGGAAAACGAGGTCATGCACTCGTTCGGCCGTGACAACCCAATGCCCCAGCGAAAGGCGATGGAGGAGCAGTTGCTAGTGATGCTGCGCCGCGCCAAGGCGCCGGGCCGCTCCGGCGAATCTACGTCGTTTTCGGTCTACTGATGCCGATCCTCCCGCTCGCCCTCCCGACCGGCTCAGCAAAACAGCAGGAGCCCCATGCGGGCATTGCGCGTCTGATCAACTGCGCGGCGCGGGCCGAAAGCAAGGACAGCAAGGCGCCTCTGCAAGTTTGGGCAGAGCCCGGTCTCGACGGTGCCGCGACGATCTCGACTACGGGGGGCGTGAGAGGGTTTCAGGAGGTCGATGGCGTGGTCAAGGCGGTAATCGGTCGCCAGCTCTACCAGATCGACGCCGGAGGCTACACGACCCGCATTGGCGGCGTCCCGTCTGACGGCCACGTTGGCATGGCCCGCAATCAGCGCGGCGTCGGCGTGCAGACTGTTATCGTCTGCGATGGTCTCGCATGGGTAGAGGCTGGCGGCACCCAAACCCAGATCACGGACTCGGACTTGCTTGAGCCGATTGACGTGTGTGTGGTCAACCGCTCTGCCATCTTCGCCGGCGCCAACGGGCGCATGATGCGCTCGGAGATCGACGACGCACTGACCGTTGACGGGCTCGACATCGCCGAGGCCGAAAGCGCGCCCGATGGGCTCCTGCGAGTGGTGGACCGTGGCGGCGAGCTCGTCGCGATCGGTCAACGGTCGTTCGAGGTCTGGCAGGACACGGGCGGCGAGGCGTTCGGGTTCAGCCGTGCACATGCGGCGCGGGTTGGGGCTGCGGGCTCCAAGGCGGTCACGAAGGCGAGCGTCATCACGCAAGGCGTCGTGACCGATACCGTCGCATGGCTGGCGAGGGACCAGAACGGCCGTCTGGCGGGCGCCGTCATGCTCAACGGCTATACGGCCACGAAGATTTCGACACAGGCCGAGGACCGTCTGTTCCAAGCCGAGCTCGACCCGTCGAGCATCATCGCATCGAGCTACGTCAACCAGGGGCAGGGGTTCCTCACGTTCCGGCTTTCGGATCGCACGCTGGTCTACAACACGACCACGCAGCAGTGGCACGACCGGCAATCCCGGACCTCGGCCGGAAACCCGACCGCATGGCGCGCGGGCCTGATGACCGTGCTCGGCGGGCGCATCCTCGCGGGCGATGCTGACAATCCGAAGCTCTACTGGATGGACGACGCCTACCACGACGAGGACGGCGACGAGATGGTGATGACCATTCGCATGCCGCCGCTCAATGCGTTCCCTGGACGGATCAGGATGGACCGGCTGGACGTGGACATAGTGCCGGGCGTCGGCCTCGGCACCGGCAGCGCTCAAGACGTGTCGCCCGAGATCATGCTGCGGCTATCCGAAGACGGCGAGACGTGGGGCGTCGAGCGTCGGCGGCTCTTGGGTGCGCTGGGGAAGCGGGCGACGCAGGTGCATTGGACGCGGCTAGGCTCGTTCCAGCAGGCGACGGTTGAGTTCCGTGTCTCAGCCGCCGTGGCCCGTGGCGTCCTTCTAGCGCGCTGGACAGGGGAGACGCTGAGGCCGTGAACGTCCTTGCCCAATACGGCTACACCGGCCAGCCCATCAACGCACTCAATCAGGCCAGCTTCGGCCCGACCGGCTGGGATCGCGACACGCTGCTTCCGTTCGCAAGGCGGGTTGAGGCTCGCGCCGTCGAAGCCCGCCGCGATTTGACGCCGGAACAGCGCCGCGCCCGCCCTCCCTGGCTCGATTATGACGTGCCCGAGGGCGACCAGATCGTGAGGTTCCGGTGAGCAACCGCCTGACGGCCCCACGCCCTGATCAGCCGGTTCTCGAAGGGCCGTACTTCTCCCGCGTCTGGTTCGACTTTGTTTCACGTGTAACAGCAATTCTGAGCGGCCGGCAGCCGCTCCAACTCGCGGAATACACCGTCGCCACCGTGCCGACCGCCTCCCGTTGGAGGGGCTGCATCATCGCGGTTTCCGACGACGCCGGCGGCTACTGCACGGCGGTCTCTGACGGCACGATCTGGCGTCGATCCTACGACAACGCAGAGGTTAGCACCTGATGTCCAGCTTCTGGGGATGGTTTACCGGGGCCGACAAGGCCAAAAAGCAGGCGATGGAGACCGCGCAGCAGAACCGCGGATTCATCGACCAGGGCCGCGAGCGTGAGATCGGCTACTACGGCGGCGCGCGGGATGCGACGCGGGGCTACCTCCAGCCATACGCCACGCAAGGGCAGGCAGGCCAGACGGCCTACACCAACGCGCTCGGCATCAACGGCGCCGCGGGCCGTCAGAGCGCTCTTGGCATGTACGGGCAGGGGTTTAGCCCTTACCTCGCAGACGATGTTAACCGGGCGCAGATGCTCGGGGACCGCAGAGCCGCGGCCACGGGCCAGTTCGGGTCAGGCATGAACGCGCTCGCCCGTGCCCGGGTCGGCGCCGAGATGGGCACGCAGGACTGGAACAACTGGATCGGCAATCTGCAAAGCGTCGGCCAGCAGGGCTACGGGGCGGCCAACGCGCTTGCCGGTAATGAATGGCAATACGCCACCGGTGCGGGCGGGGCCGAGCGAAATGCCACGCAGGGCCTTGTCGGCAACAACACGCAACTCGGCAACGCTCTGGCTGCGGCGAACGTCTCGCCCATGCAGTATTTCCTCAAGAATGCGGAGATGGCAATCAGCGCCATGGGCGGGCGACCCGGCGGCGGTGGTGGCGGTGGCTCGAACTTCTTCGGGGGGCGCTAACCGATGGTGTCTGTTCCGAAGTTCACGATGGGCGCCGACATCTCCAGCAACTGGATGCAGGGCGCGTCCGGCGTGTCCAATGCCCTGGCGAACTGGAATGCTCGGAACATGGCGGCCGAGCGGGCGGCGCAGGCCGACCGCCAATGGCAGGCCTCCAACGCTCTGGCGCAGGCGCAGTTTGCCGAGTCCAAGCGGCAGTTTGGCGCGAACTACGGGCTTCGCCAGCGCGAGATGGACGAGTCATCGCGCCGTTTTGGCATGTCCCACAATCTGGACAAGAGGCGGCTGGCCCTGAGCGAGTCGGATGAACGGTCGCGCCGCGAGAACGAGTTCAACACCCGCGCGGCCGGCGTGGCTCAGATGGTCGCGGAGCAGGCGGACCCGGCTGTCGCTGCTGCCCAATGGCAGAGGCTTGTCAGCTCCGATCCAAGATGGAAGCGGGCGCTTTCTACAGCCGGCATCGACCCGAGCGATTACCGGGCAGGCACCGACTACATCATTGCGCAGGCGCGCGGATTCGTTGACCGGCCAAAGCTCGGAAAAGAAAGCCTCAAGCCCGGCGAGACTGTCTTGTTCTACGACCCGAAGACGGGCCGCGAGGTGTCTCGCCTGCAATCGCCTGGGTCGGCCGCGCTTGGCCCTTATGCGACGATGAAGGACAAGGCAGGGGTCGAGGAAAGTTTGCGCAAAGAGTACGCGAGCCTTGCGAAGCCATACTTCGAGACGCGGGACGCCTGGAGCCGCATCGAGCAGTCGGCCAAGGTGCCGTCGCCGGCCAGCGACATTGCGTTGATCTTCAACTTCATGAAGATGCTCGATCCTGGGAGCGTGGTTCGCGAGGGCGAGTTTGCGACGGCGCAGAACGCGGCCGGCGTTCCTGAGCGGGTGCAAGCGCTCTATAATCGCGTGATTTCCGGCGAGCGCCTGACCGGAAGTATTCGGAACGATTTCGTCAATCAGGCCCGCGGCCTCTACCAGCGCGCGGAGGGGCAATACAAGGCCATCCAGCGCCAGTATGGCGACATATCAAAGCGTGTCGGCGTTGATCCGAGCAACACGATTGTGGATTTTGGCACGCCTTCGGCACCGGCCCCGAATGCCGGTGAGACAAAGGTTCTCGGCGGCAAGACCTATATCAAGGTCGATGGGAAGTGGTACGAGCAATGAAGCCTGTCACCGATCCATATCTCCTGGCCCAGCTCGACAGCGGCCCGAAATTGAAGGGTGTCAGAGACCCGACCATTCTGGCGCAACTCGAGTATGACCTTGATCTGTCGGCACCAGCGAAGGACATCAGGGCGCGCATTGCCAAGTTGCCAGAGACCGAGAAGAAGCGTGCACAAGACATATGGGCTGAACACCGGGTCTCAAAAACGCCGCAACTGAGCGTGCCGCAACCCGCGCGGGGCATTCCGTTTATCGGTCCATACCTCGATGAAGCCACGGCGCTTGTGCAGTCTGGCATTGCCAGCCTGACGGACAACCAGTTCGGTGCGCCCTACGATGAAGCACTCGCCGAACAGCGCGCGCGAGATCGGGCCGCCGATGCGCGATCACCGGTTGAGTCCACGGTCGGGAAGCTGGCTGCAGGTGTGGTGACGGGCGGGCCTCTGTTCTCGCGTTTGGCGCCCGCAGCGACACTGCCCGGTCGCGTCGGTCAGGGTGCTACCGTTGGCGCTGGCGTGGGGACAGTCGAAGGTTTTGGCACCGGAGAAGGCTCTTTTGACAATCGGCTGTCTGCGGCCTCGTCGGGAGCCAAAACGGGCGCTGCCATCGGCGCGGCGTTGCCTGTCGCTGCTTCTGGCGTGTCCCGCGCCTACGGCTACGCGGCAGACAATCTAGCGCCGACGCTTACGCGCATGCGCTACGGGCCTGAGGAAGCGGCCGATCAGATCTTGGCTCAGCGCATTGCCCGCGAGGGTTCGTCACCGGCAGCCAAGCGGCTCGATCTACAGCAGGGGCAGGCTTACGACGCGCGCATGAACCAGGGTTCTGCCGCGACCGTGCCAGAAACCCTAGCCGACACCTCGGACGGGATGCGGCGTCTGACGGGCTCGCTATATCGACAGGGTGGCGAGGCGGGCAATTTCATCCGTGACACCCTGACAAGACGGCAACGCGGCGGCGAGAACCTTTACGCCAGAACGCAAGGCGGTGCGCCTGACGGCCAGATGGCGCGTGTCATGGATGCGACCGAGCGCGCGATGCTCATTCGCTCGAGCGGTTCGGCTTACCAGACGCAGCAACGCATCATGCGCGACCAGGCGACCGAGGGGCGCAACCTCTATCAGCGAGCGTTTCAGGGTCAGGACCCTTTTGACATCAGCGATGCAACAACGGCGATGTCTCTGGTTGCGCAGCAGTATCCATCGGGCTCAACGCGGGCGCAGATGGAGCGCGCGATCCGCCTGTTCACTGGCGACAACATGCCGCCGAACAACCTGCAGCGCTTCGACAATGCCAAAAAAGCCCTTGATGACATCATTTCTCGCGCGCAACGCGCAGGCGAGAACAACCTCGTTCGGGAGCTGACGCAGTTCAAGCAGTCGCTGCTTGATGCTGTCCACGTCGGAGGGCGCAACCAAGCCTATCAGGCAGCACGCGATGCGTGGGGGTCGGCTGCTGAAAACCGCGAGGCCATCGACCTTGGGCGAGCCGCGCTGCGGGAAGCCTCAGAAATCAGCGTCGATCAATACCGCGCACTCTCGACGGGGCAGCAGCAGTTGTTCCGCATCGGCTTCCTAGAAAGCCTGCGCAACGCTCTCCGGACCCGCCGGCCCGGCAATGACGTAACGCAGATCTTCGAGCAGCAGAGGGTGCGCGAGCTGATGAGCGAGATCATTCCCACGAGTGCGGGCAGCAACGCCGTGTTCCGTGATCGGCCCGAGAGGTTCGGCAATGTCATCCGGCGCGAGCAGAGGATGGTGCAGACGAACAACGCGGTCCTGGGCAACTCGGCTACGGCGCAGCGTCAGACCGATGACATGGCGTTTGCAGGTGACGCGCTCGCGGGCATGTGGAACCGTTTCAGGCAGGCACCGAGCCTGTTCAACATGGGCATTGAGGCAGTCGGCGTCGGGGTTCAGCGCATCTTCGGCTATCGGCAGGACGTTGCCCTTGCTCTCGCGCGGCGCTTGCTCGAGAGCGACCCGCAGACGCGGAACCAGATCTTGCGCCGGCTGCGGGCTCGGGGCGGTCCCGACGTGTTCGCGCGCTTTGCTGATGCGCTTGACCGATCCAGCACGGCGCTGGTTGGCGCGATGGCAGGCCCGCCGCAGATCGAAGCACAGAGGTGATTGGGGGCGGTCGAACGCTACCGCCTAGTTGGCACCCGCATCGGTGGGGCCGTTTGGCGGCCCGCCCCCTTACGCATGACAGCATGACAGCACGGGATTCGCAAGATGGCTGATCCGTTTGATGTGGCGTTGGCTGGTCTCAGGCAGGCCATTGTCGACCTTGACGGCGATGGTGTGCCTGACGCGACATACGACCCTGTAAGCGGCGCGGTGCAGCGAGTTCCGGACATGTCGGGCGGGGCGCCCCGTGTCCCGTCATTCGGCACGCTGTCGTCTGGCAATACGCCAGCCGGTGACGTTTTGGGCCAACGGTTCGGGCCTGCCGCTGGAGCGGCGTGGAGCCAAGCTGAGCGCTTCGCAACACCGATCGCGCAATCGACTGGCATCCCGGCTCTTACAAACTCGCAAAGCACGCCAGCACAAATTGCGCGGGGGGCGGTTGATCTTGCCGGGACTGTATTCCCGCCGGTCGGAGCTGCTGTCGCAGCGGGAGACGCGGGGGCTTCGGCATGGCAAAACGCTGAGGCTGGCAAATGGCTGGATGCTGCAGTCGATGCCAGCTTGATAGGATTGGCGGGGATTGGTGGCTACGGTGCGTACAGGGCTGGCCGAAACATTCTCGGTCGCGGTGCATCCGCAACACCATCTCGCATCATGCCGGACGATCAAGCGACACGAGCCGGCGCGCAGCTCATGGACCGCGCCACGCAGATTGAAGCACGGGCGCGACCACCTGCTATTCTTCCCACGTTTCAGCCGCGACGGGTGGATGAGTCCTTCGACACGTCGGACATTATCGGACCCTGGGGGGCAAGAGGAGCGCCGCAGAACGAGCCTGCGCCCGCGTGGATCAGTCAGACGCGGATGGCGCGGGAGAACTACAGGACGCGCGAAGCGCTGCCCTACACACAGACGCGGAACGCCTTGGGGCAATTCGTGTCCAAGGAGGAAGAGCTTGAGCGGCTGAGAGGTGCTATCGACGCACCGAGGCGGGCACGGCTAGACGCAGAGCGTGTGCGTATGTCTAGGCCGCAGATTTACGAGCAGCCGATAGGCCCGGACGGAGCGAAAGTTTTCAATGCGTTGAAAGATTCACAATTGCAGATCGCTCGTCTGCGCGACGCGGTTGCCCGCTCCGAGGAAATTGCCCGCCGCCTTGGCCGTGGCAGAACGCAGAATGCGTTGGCTATGTCGCCAACGCCGTGGGGGCGCGAGGCCCCCAATCCGATGCCGCCGATGGACACGGGTCGGATGAGCCCGACGATGAACTATTGGGACGACAGCCTACCGCCACCTGAGTTTTTGAGGCGGCGATAGGCATACTCCGCACATTCGCGCCCGTTCCCGTGCCACAAAGCGCCCGCTCCTTGAATGTAAACTGTGGCCGGCCGAGGTTCCCCGATCAGCTCACAGAGTCTCTGCTCGCATCCGAGCAGCATCGCCTTGATATCTTCAGCAGTGTCGGCGTGCTCCATCCACTCGGCGCATGCCTCACGAATGGCTTCTTTAAATCTGTCGTCCACGGACACCCCCTCAGCCTGCAGGTGGACACGTTAGCGGGTCCTATGCCTACCAGCAAGAGATGAGCGAATGACCAACGCCGTTGCGATCTTCTCCCCCCTCGACCGTGTGACGGACGAGGACGGCAACCCTGTCTCTGGTGCCAAGATCAACGTCTATGAGGCGGGGACGAGCAGCACTATCGACATCTTTTCAGATCAAGACCTGACCGTCGCTCTACCAAACCCCGTGATCTGCAATGCTGCCGGGCAGCCGACCTCTGACGGCTCGGCCACGTGCATCGTGTACGTTGACACGACCAGTTACAAACTTGTTGTCACGGATGCGAATGATGTTCTGATTCCCGGCATGAGCTACGATGCCATTCGGGGCGCCGATGATATCCCGAACGCAGCGACTGTGGCTCTGCCGAGAACGCCGTCTGTCAACAAGACCTCCAGCTATACCATAGTGACGGGCGACCGCGGCAAGCTCATCAACGCGTCCGGGAGCTCGACCGCGATCACTCTCCCGGATGCTGGCAGCGAGGATATCGGCGACGGCTGGGAGATCACTGTTCGTCACAACGATTCAACCGCAGGCAGGACCGTCACCGTCCGCACGACCGGCGGCCAGACCATCGGCATGCCGGGGCAGTCAACGGCGACCTCCGTGGGCCTCACGGGCCTCGGGCACACGCTGCGATTTGTCAGCGATGGCGCCAACTGGAACGTGATCGCCGTTGCGCCGCCTTTCATGCAGGGCGGTCACGTCTACATCAAGGTCTCTGATCGCTTGACGGCCCCGCCAGCCTCGCCGACGCCTGGCTCTCGCTACATCTGCAACGGCACGGCCACCGGCGCATGGGCGACGCTCTCGGTTGCTGAGCACGACATCGTGGAGAGTGACGGCAACGGCTCTTGGCTCAAGTATACGCCCGGAAACGGCTGGATGGCGTGGGTCGATGACGAGGACGTTTTATCTATCTACCATGACAGCGCGTGGGTCGATAAGACAGGCATCGACGCACCAGATGAAAGCGCGTTGCAAGTTCTGGTCGTGGAGCATCAGGTTTCAGACGGGTCAAGCGGTGGCAACACGCAAGCGTCTGGTGCGGGCTGGGTAGCCCGAACACTGAACACGACGGTAAGCAACACGATTTCTGGCGCAAGCGCGGATGGCGCAACGACCGTAACCTTGCCCGCGGGAAACTACCTTGTCGCTGGGTGGGGTCAGTTTGTCGGTGTGGACCATGGCCAGATCAGGCTCAAGTCAACCACGACGAGCAAAGAGGTATCGTCGGGCGCTGTCGTTGCTACCAGCTCCGGTGTGGCCTCAATGCTCGGCACTCTTGTTCTGACAGCAGAAGAAACGTTGCGGTTTGAGGACATTGCCACAACAAACGTCGTCAATGGACGCGGTACGGCGTCCGGCGCATCTGGCGGCGTTGAGAAATACGCCAACGTTACGATCATCAAGATTGACGCTCGCCAAGGGCCACAGGGCGAGCAAGGCCCGCAGGGCGCCGATGGCCTTGATGCGGCCTACCCCTACCAGTGGTCAACGCTGACGACAGGCGATCCCGGCAGCGGCAAGATCCGCGGCAACAACGCGACCATTGCGAGCATCACGCAGATTGCCATCAGCGAGACGGCAAGCGATGGCGCGTCTCTCGCGAGCGTGATCGAGTCGTGGGACGACAGCACGTCCGACAACAAGGGCACGCTCAAGTGGTCGAAGGAAACGGCGACCCAGAACTATGCGGCGTTCCGCATCACCGGCGCCGGCACGGACCAGGGCACCTACTGGACATTCCCCGTCACCTACATTGGCACGGGCGGCACGATCTCTAATGCAGACGACGGCGCGGTGGTGTTCATCGAGAAGGGCGACGTTGGCGATCCCGGCACGACGGTTCCGGATATCTCCGGGCTGACGGTGCTTGATACCGACCAGATCGTGCCGACCGAAGACCTCGGCATCTTCTACGACGACAGCGCGTCGGCTCATAAAGCCTTCTACATCCCCGTTCCCAATTACTCGTTCACCGATCCGGCCTTTGGAGGTGTCGGTGATGACACCACGGCCAACGACACGGCGTGGAGCGACTTCATCGACGCCGGCATTACGGATGGCAAGCCGCTTTGGGTGCCTGCTGGCATCTATCGCGTGACCACGGCAGCCAAGGCTGTGTCGGTCAACAGCGCCAAGGGCTTCCGGCTGTTCGGCGACGGGGCAGCATCCGTCATCAAACGGATGAACAATCTGACGAGCGCGCTTCTCGACCTCCAGGGCGGGGCGCCCCGCGTCGAGGACATCGCGTTCACCTATTCCAACGGCTCGACGGCGGTCGATGGCAATCACAGTGCGTTGCGTTTCACCGGCTGCACCGGTGCTCGCTCGCGCGGCGTGCATATCAACGGCGCGTGGTACGTCGCGCACGAGTTCCGCAACTGCACCGATGGCGAGGCGTCGGGGTGCTACATCACGAGCGCGGTTAACCGGGCGCTCTATGCGCAGGCGACCTCGGGCCAATCCGGCATCCGGTTCATCAGCAACTACATCGAGGGCAGCTCGGCGACGTATTACGGGATCAACATCTCGATCGCGACGGGTATTTCCTCGGTCGACAACGTGATCGTCGGCAACGTCATCAAGAATGTGCAGTTCCACGGCATCGGCGGCTATCTCAACCGCACGGTGGTGACGGGCAACACGATCACGAACGTGACGAACGCGGGCGGCGTCGGCATTCTTGCAGAGGAGATCAACACCAGCCGGCCTGACCGCTCGCTGATCACGTCAAACAAGGTCGTTTCGTCCGCGATCGGTATAGAACTGCGCGAGGCCATCAACTCGAAGGTGTCGGGCAATCTCATCTACGCCAACCACGCCAGCGGTAACGTCGTCGGCGTGTACGCCCTCGGCTCGATATACAGCCAGATCACGGACAACGAGATCGCGACGACGGCCAACAGCGCGATCGGCATCCTGGGCGGGCGGACGACGCGCAGCGCGACAGACTACGACGCCTCCAATGTGACCGTGCTCGGCAATCGTGTCACGCAGTCCGGCACGAGCACGGTTGGCGTACAGTTCGATGCGAACAGCTCTCTCTGTCACGTCGACCGCGCCGGAAACGACATCGTTGGTTCTGCCGTGCCCTACGCCGTCTCTGGCAGCAACCACAAGCTGGGGCTGCCGCAGGACGGCACGTACACGGTCGGCGATCTGTTTTACGCGTCGGCGGCTGGCACTCTTTCGGCGTTGGCGGCCGGCACGTCGGGCTATGTCGTCACCAGCAACGGCGCGGGTGCTGCGCCGAGCTATCAGCCGGGCGGTGGCGGTGGCAGCCTCGTCATCGGTACGACGGCGATCAGTGGCGGGTCTGACGGCAACATCCTCTACCGCAACGGCAGCGTGGTCGGCGGTCTGGCCTCGACCGGCAGCGGCAACGTGGTCCGGGCCACGTCGCCGACCCTGACCACGCCGACCATCTCGGGCTCGTATCCGCTCAGGCTCAACAGCACGGACGGCACGCAGCCGATCTTGATCAGGATCGCCAACGTGCAGACGAGCGCGTTCGGCGCGTCGAGCACCATCCCTCTTTACGTGCAGAATTCTGGGTTCCACATCTGCTGGTCGGTGACGGACAACGCATCGGGCGGCGCCTCCAATTATGTTAGTTTTGTCGCGCAGGCGACTGGAAATCCTGCCATTCTTAGGTCAGAGGGGGTGGACACGAACGTTGATCTTTCCATCACGCCGAAGGGGTCTGGCGTCGTCCGCATGGGCACACATTCCGCACTCAGCGGTCAGACCGTCACGGGATACATCACCATCAAGGACAGCGGCGGCACCTCGCGCAAGCTGGCCGTCGTGAGCTAAGAGGGCTCCATGCAACAGACGACGATTGATCGCATCGCGGCCGAGCATTTCGGGGCTCTGCAGCTTGAGCTTGTGAAAGCCAGGGCGGCGCTCGAGCAATGCGCGGCCGAGATCAAGGCCAAGGACGAGCGGATCGCCGAGCTGTCAGCGCGGCTTATGGTGCTGGAAGCGGAGAGTGCAGCGTCGGACAACGTGACGAGGCTGCCTGATGCCAAAACTGGTTGAGGACAGGGGCCATCTGGCCGAGGCGACGAAGCCGTTTAAGCCGAGGGTCTACCGGTCAGATCGTCGCCCTGATCCCACGCAGTGCGCCGGCTGCCTCATCGTCGTTTGCAACGCTGAGGACATGAGCAGCCTCTATCTTGAGGCGTCGGACGGATCGCGCTGGCGCCGGCTCGCCTTCGCCGACGAGGCGGCGCAGGTCATCATGCCACCGCCCCCGTCCGTAGACGTGGAAGGGCTCAAGCGTCTCGTGCTCGAGCGGGCGATGGCCGAGCTGCCGCAGCCTCAGATGCAGGTCATCGCGCCACCGGTGGACGGCGATAGCGAGGCTTCGCGCGTCTTCGCAACGGCTATGCTTGAGATGTCCGATCATTTGAAGAAGCTAGCAGCGGAAAACGCCGAGCGTGAGGCGGAAACCGCGCATCTTCTGAAACGGATCAAGCGTCTCGAAAGCGTGCGCGTCGTGACAGAGGTTGACGCGGCATGAGCCTGAACGAACGCAGCGTGAAGAACCTGGCCGGCGTGCATCCCGACCTTGTGCGCGTGGTGGAGATGGCCGCGGCCCGGTGCGAGGTGCCTATCGTCGTGACCGAGGGGCTGCGGTCACGGGAGCGGCAAGCAGAGCTCAAGGCGGCCGGCAAGAGCTGGACGATCAACTCGCGCCATCTCACCGGGCACGCCGTAGATCTGGTGGACGCGGACAACTACGGCTACGACATCCCAGACCTCGACAAGATCGCTGATGCGATGAAGGCGGCGGCCAACGAATGCAACGTGCCGATCGTGTGGGGTGGCGATTGGAAAAGCCGCGACACGCCCCACTTCGAGCTCGACCGCAAGGCCTACCCGGCATCAGGTGTCCCGACCGGCACCCTGATTGCGGAGCAGGTCGGCACGATTGCCAAGGCGCGAGCCACCATTGCGGCCGCAGTCGGCACGGGCGCTGTGGTCACGAAGGAGGCTGCTGACGCCGTGACCGGCATCAAGGCGCCGCTTGTGCCTCCCGTGAGCGACGGCATCGTCCAGACCGTCACCAACTTGGCGGGGTGGAGCAAGGTGCTCGGCAGCCATGACACGTCAGTGTTTTTGCTCGGGACGCTGGTCTTTGCGCTTGTTGCTGCGGTGAGCTGGGGCATCAAAAAGGCCAAATCATGATCACCCGTCTCGCCCTCGCCGCCGCCATCTCAATGGCCGTCATGGCCCTGCTGTCCTCTCGTTCTGCGTTGATCGACAAGGGCGAGGCTCGCGCCGTCGCCAAGGTGGAGAAACGCAATGACACGGTGCGCAAGCGTGCCAAGGATGCTGGTCGCAAGTCTGCTGATCCTCAGTCTCCCGGCGTGCTCAATCCTTACTTCCGAGACTAAGATTCCAGCCGACGCGAAGGTGACGGCCGAGGCCATCGGCCACGTTCGCCCGAGCCGGAAAGACACGTGCGAGACACGCCAGCAGCTCGCGGCGCAATCGTCCCGCATTGACACCATCATCCAGGGCAAGGAAGTCGTCTACAAGGACGACTGCAAGCCATCCGAGCCAACCAAGACGAGTTAGAGCGATGGCCCATGCTGGATTTCGAGACTGGGGTTCACGTTGGCCAGGCGCTGGCGAAGCTGCGGGACCATGGGAAGCGCCTAGACACTCTCGAGGCCGAGGTTCACGACCTGCGATCCCTGATCACGCGGGCGATGCTGCTGGCGGCCCTGTGGCTGGTTGGCGTGGCGGGAAACATCAAGGCCGACACGATCGGCGAGGCGGGGGCGGCGTTCCTCCGGGCGTGGCTCAAATGATTCACCGAGCGTTGTCCGTCGCCTGCTGGCTGGGGTGGATCGCGGTGTTTCTGGTTGCGATCCGTATAGGCTGGCACCTCGTTATCGCGCTGTGATAAGCGGGCTTTCCTTCCTACTCGCCTTCGTGCTCGATCACGAGATCTTCGATTGGCGTGTTTTCGTCCCCGATGAAGTACATCCACGGGTGCCAATCGACGCATTGCGCGACCGCTTCCACCGGCATCTTGAAAGCTTTGGCGGCGTCTCCGAGCGTGGGCGCCCCATTCAGTGACGCCCATATAGACACGGCGTTTGCAATGATGCCGACGCCGGGCTTGCCGTAGTCGTCGCTCCCCAGATCAGCGTCGAGGTTCCAGTCGTTCTCATTCGGCCCGAAGAACGGGTGGAGCTCTTCGGTAATTGGCTGGGTGTCTTCGAGCTTCATGCCCGGGGTCTCCTGTCACTTTGCTTCGTAAGCGGCTTTGATGGCTGCAACTCGTGCGTGCGCTTCGGCTTCGGTGAACTGCCAGCCTTGCTCGATAGGCATGGCGGACGGAGCCGAGTGTACCGAGTAGTTCCATCCACCCTTCCACGGATAGCCGCGCGGGAAGACGCGCGTCACGACGGGCTTGCCGGCAAAGAGTGGGTCGATCTTCACTCGACAATCAGATCCGTTTCGCGCCCGCCGGCAATCCTCGCACACGAACAGGTAAGAAGCTCGCCGCGCGCCGATGCGCTTGTGCTTCATCTCAGCGCCGCAGCAATCGCAATGATCCATGTCCGTGTCTCCCCTGCTCATGGTGTGAATATAGAGAAGCCGCGCTTGCGCGTCAACAGGAAGTCGGGTAGAAATTCGACTGTCAACACTTTCGGGACAGTCGGTTTTGAGACGAACGAAGCGCAAGCGGCAGGCGTTGCCCGAGCCCATGCCGCCTCTCTCCGAGAGCGGCGCCGTCATCGGCTACGCCAGGGTGAGCACCGAGGAGCAGTCACTCGACATGCAGATTGCCGCACTCGAAAAGGCCGGCTGCCAGCGCATCCTCTCGGAGCAAATCTCCGGGGCGGCCAAGCGCCGGCCGAGGCTGGACGAAGCTGTCGGCATGCTGCGCGAGGGCGACGTGCTCGTGGTGTGGTCGATCGACCGGATTGCGCGCTCGATGTCCGATCTGTACCGGCGCGTAGAAGCGATCGATGCCGTTGGCGCGGGCCTTCGCGTGATCGCCCAGCCTATCGACACGACCGGCCCCATGGGTCGGCTGATCCTCGGCATCCTTGGCGCGGTGGCCGAGTTCGAGCGCGCGCTGATCGTGATGCGAACCAAGGCTGGCGTGCAGCGTCGGCGCGAGCGCGGGCTACCGGTCGGCCGGCGCCGCAAGATGAGCGACGAGCAAATTGCCGAAGCGCAGGCGCACCGAAGCAAGGGCGAGGCGGTGAGCGTGCTCGCCGCCATGTACGACGTGAGCGAGGCCACGATCAGGGCCTACACCGTGGACAAGGAACGGAGCTAGAGGAGGGGAAGTCGTGAGTGAAGATAATGTCACAAGACTGCCTGTCCGGTATAAAAGCCATGTTCCAGAAGAAAGAACGCTTGTTCGTCCTCACGAAGTCCAGCGCTACGGCGGGTGCGCGCACAACAAATTCATCGTTGACGACAAGAAGCTTGAGGTTGAGTGCGGCGAGTGCGGCGAGAGACTAAACCCTATGTGGGTTCTGACGCAGTTGGCCTCGCGCGACATGCGAATGCATGAGGCTGCGAGGCGATACAAAGACGAGATGAAGCGTCTTGATGAGCGGTCTCGAACTAAGTGCGATCACTGCGGAAAGATGACTCGAATATCTAGGCGCTAGAACCGCTATGTCCAAGGTCATCACCCTCAGCGTCTCAGCCAGCGATCCGGAGAGCGATGCTCCGACGGTTGGAGACTTCATCGATCAGGTCCGTGACTACTTTGAGCTGATGGCTCTCGTGGAAGGGACGCTCGCCGAAGATGGCTCGAGTGTCATCGACTGGCGGATCGTCAAAGCAAGGAAGAACAGCCCGCTGACGCTCGAAGTGCAGGCATTTCCGAAGGAATACGCTGTCAATATCGATCAGCGCGCGCAACTGATCTTGAGCAACACGTTGGGGGGGCTGCGTCGTCTGGCGCAAGAGGCCTCCCGACCACAGTACTTCAACGATCAGGCTCTCCTGAAGGCCAACCGCATTTTTGAGCGAGTGACCAACGGCTTCGACCGCATGACAGTCGAGATCGAAGGCGGTGCGCCCGTCGTGATAACCCCGACCGTGGCAAGAGCGTCTGCGAAGAACATCCGGGACACGCTGACACCGAAGGGAAAGCCCTACCGGGAGCTCGGCACAATCGAAGGGCACGTCAAGCATGTCGATAGCGACGGCTACGGTCGAAGCATCCTCACTCTGAGGCATCGACTGACTGGCAACGAGATCAAGTGCATCATGACCGGCGAAGCTAAGGCCGAAGTTTCAGTTCATGAAATCGGCGATGTTTGGAAGCTTCGACGCATCGAGGTTTTCGGCACGATCCACTATCGCGCGCAAGGCAAGATCAGCCAGGTGGAGGCGACAAGGGTGCGCTTTCTGAAGGCTCGCTCTGAACTGCCCGACGCCAACGCAATCATCGATCCCGAATTCACGGGCGGCCTGACATCCGAGGAGTACTTGTCGAGGCTGCACGATGGCCAATAAGTCGGAGCGTGTGTACTGGGCCGACATTCCCCAAGTGGCCTGCCTTCTGACGTGAAAATGGCCTGACTGCGCCAGCTGATCAAGCGTTTTCCGCCCCGAGCGGCGTCTGTGGTCGCGCGCACGTCCGAAGTTGGGCGAATTGGCCCGCAAACCCGCAGCATCCCGGCCCGGCGGCGACGTTTTTCAGCGCATCGGGCAGACTTGTCCTGCCGCTTTCGTTCAGTTTTGGCTTGGATCGCGGTCACGCGCATAGCGGTGGCGCTCGCAATCGGCGGATGGCGGCAAGAATGGCGCGCACCATCGGGCCGGTGACGGCCACCTCGCGGTCCAGCGCCAACGGGACGAGGCCCATATCCTTGAGCTTTGCCCGGCCACGGGTCATCGCTCCATTCTCCGCGTCCATGCGTTGTAGCCGGGCGGGGGCTTTCGGAAACCGCCCCGCTTGTCCTCAGCATTGATGTGGCGCTTCCTGATGCGCTTCGTCTTGGCGATCGCCGGCACGTCCTGAGTGTAGGTCTTGACGCCGTGGCACGACCGACAAAGCACCTGGCAGTTGTCGGCTGTCGGCTCGCCGCCCACAGCGTCCGGCACACGATGATCGTAGTGGGGACCGTTGCCGGGCCTGATCTTCACGCCGCAGCTTTCGCAGCAGCCCTCGGCGCGTTTGAAGGCGACCACCTTCACCTTGGCGGGAAACTCGCGCCTCATGCCGCCCTCTCGGTCTGTCTCAGCAGCTCGTCCGGGTCGTGGCCGGTCTCGGCGCGGATCACGTCGCAAACGGCGTCGGAGAGCCGGCAGAAGTCCGCGTGAGCCATCTTCGCAAAGCTGATCGACTTCGGTCGGAATACCACCAACGTGTCACCGTGGATCACCGGCATGGCGTAGGAGCCCGCGCCGCGGATGGCGGCCTCGGCCAGCATCATGGCTCGCTCCTTCGGCAAGCCGGTGAGCGGGATCTGCGCCCCGATCTCGCGCGCGCCGGCCTTCATCTGGAGGTAGGCTCTCAATTCCTCGCTGTTGGCGAACTGCCGCTCGTTGTCCTCGGGCCAGTGGAAGAACGCGGCCTTGATGATCGCGAAGTAGCGCCGGATCTGCTCGACGCTCCTGGGCTTGCCGCCCGACGACGGGGCCAGCTCGCAGCCGCAGTGTGGGCAGTCCCTCATGCGACATCCTCCACCTTTGGCTTTGGCCAGTAGGACATGGCCACTGTGCGCACGGCCTCTTTGTCGTGCCTGCCGATGAGGCCCTTGCGGAGAAGTTTCACGTAGGCGTCCTCCCAGCCGTAGCCAGCCCGCACATAGGTGCCGATCGCGGAGAACAGATGCGCCGGGATCTTGCGGTTGCTCATGGCGTGGGCTCCTCGCCGACATCCGCCACGAACTTTGCGGAAATCCCGATCTCGGCCAGCATGCCGCGGATCTGGTCCTCGGCAGCCTTGAGCCTTTCGTCAGCACGCCGCAGCAGGTCGTCCATGCGGGCCATCTCGGCCGCGTAGGCGCTCTCGAGGCGCTGGCGCTCGGTCAGGATCTCGTGCCGCTCCTCGATGGCGCGTTGGCGGATGCCGGCGAGGCTCTCGAATGTCTGGCGCCGGATAGGGACCACGGTCTCGCCTGGGTCCGTCTGCGGCGTGGCGTTCCACCAGCGGCGTTCTTTCATGGCGTCTCTCCCCTTGCTTTGGAGAGGGCGGCACGGGCCGCTTTCTGCGCCGCCATGTAAACTTTCTCGAGTTCCACGGACGCAATGTCTTCATCGAATGCGTCGCTTGCTTTGAGAAGGTTCTCCAGCGCCGCGTAAAGCTCTGGCGCGGACGCGATCAAAGAAGTGTTTGCGCGGCAGTTATTTTTTGTCCGCCCATCAACTTCGGCGATTAATGTTTTTCGTTTGGGTGAATCCCATATGAGTTCGCTATGAATATAACTCCCGTCGTGATCAGCGAGCTCGAACCCCCCATAATCACTTGTATAATACCACGGCCCCGGCGTGAATCTGGTCTCGCTCATTTCTCATCCGCCTCCAGCTTGAGCCGCAGATCCTCGATGGCCTCCTCCTCCGTCGCGCCGTGTCCGACAGGACAGGGAGGGCCGTCGTAGGTATCGTCATCGACGGCGAGCCAATCGAAGCGGCGATCGGGGATAGGCTTTGGGTCGAATGTGGTGCGGATGTTCATCGCTCGATCCCCATGGCTGAGCGGCAGGCGGCAATCGCCGTCCTGAGCCGCTTGCGGCCCTCATCCGTGAGCCCGTTGGCCTCGATGTAGCGGAGGCTTGTTAGACACGTCGCCATGGCGAGGCGATCGCTCACCGCGTCGGAGGCCATGGCGGCATCGAGGGCGATTTGCAGATCACGGCAGGCCTGCTCATGAGCCTGCCATGCGGCGTCGAGAGGGATGGTGCCCATCACTCGGCCTCCACGGTGAGTTCCTGCAGCTCTTGCCGGCGATCGTTGATCTCCGTGGCGAGGATGCGCGCCCAGCCGTGCGGCAGCGTGTTGAGCAGGTCAGCGTTGCGCGTCTCGATAGCCTCCAGATCGGCCAGCGTGTCGGCACCGCTTACGGCGCCGCGTAGTTCGTTGAAGGCCACGTCGTCGCCGTCCCGCTTCGCCTGCGAGCTCGACTTGCGCATGGTGCTCGCCGGCGCCTCGTCCATGAGGTCGTTCGACGTGCGCTCCTGCACGTCCTGCATCTCTTCGGCGATGTAGATGCCGGCCAGCACGTCGGCGGCGCCGTCGCGAGCGGCGAGGCCGCGGGCGCGCATCTGTAGCATGCGGTCGGGGTATTGCTTCCATGGCCCCTGCTTGCCCCAGAGTCCTGCCGTCGTGGCGTCTGCCTGGGTGAAGGTGCGGATGATCTTCTCGCCGCCCGGCCGGATCACGGTGCACTCGGCAAACTTTCCGCCCGGTCCCGTGCCGATCTCCTCGATGATCTTAAACCCCTTGCTCCAAAGGATCGCCGGGATGGCGTCGCCCCAGAGCGTGGGCCTGCCGTTGACGACGGCGATCTTGTTGATGGCCATCATCGGCGGAATGCCGATCTCGAGCCCGTGGAGGATTGCCACCGTCAGCTTTTCGGCGCTCGCCATGTCGCGCGGGGCGAGGCCGCTCGCCGCCACGGCTTTGGCCAGCCGGAACACCTCTTCAATGCTGCCCGGTACGATGCCGGCTATGACGCCGCCCGTCCTCAGCGCAACACCGCGTCCACCACCATTGCCGCCGCTGCTGAGAGCCCGACCGCCGTCACGCTCACCAGAAGGAGCGCCGTGCTCCAGATCAGAGCCGCTTCCCAGTTCCTGCGTCTGATGTCCATTGCCTGCCCCGGTCATCGTTTTATCTCCATCCACGCTATGGCCGCGCCTAGAGCGACCGAAACGACCACACAAACGAAAGCCCAGAAAAGCCACTCAACAGGACTGATCATTTTTTCACTCGAAATGGCGGGGGCTGGTCCCCGCAACTATCCCGCCAGCCCCCGCCGGTCGGCGCCGCCCGTTGCCCCCGCAACAACGGCCCTCAGGCGTCGCCAATCTGATTATCGGTGCATCGGCAGCATGAGGCTGTCAGCCTGCCGCCAGAACGTCGTTGCCGGCTCGTGCTCGCCGGCGGCCCGCTCGATGGCGTCGGGCATCTGCTCATAGAGGTTGCGCGCGACCAGATCGAAGATGCCGCCCTTCGTGTAGGGCCGCGTCGCTGGCCCATAGGTGCGGTTGCGCTTGTCCCAGACGTAGAGGCCGACCTCCTCAATCACTCCGTCATGCGTGACCCATGCGACGCCGCGAGCGTGCATGTCGATGTCCTGACCGCCGTCTCGAAGCTCGAGATCGAATTCGAAGGTGGTCATCACACGTGCCCCCCGATGGTCTGCAGGACCTCGATCATGTCGCTTGCGTGGAAAGCTCCGGCCTCGTCCGCTCGCGCCATCATCATGCCGACGAGCACGGTGGCGCTCGGGCGCTGCACCAGCTTCTGGGCGAGCATGTCGCGCTCGTCGCGGGTGCGCTCGTGGTCGGCCAGCTCCTTGAGCAAGAGGTCGGTGAGATCGGACAGCCGCCGTTCGAGGTAGACCACCCGGTCCTCGGGCTTGGCGTCGCGGCAGTAGAAGAACGACCGGACTTCGGAGAGTGTCATGTCGGAAATATCGTCGAGCATTGTCCCAGCCCCATGTGCCTAGAGGTCATCACCGGGACGCCGCGAGATGCTGTCTCACATCCAAGGGGGGAGGATGTTCGGCGCCCCGGTGATGAGTTGACACTAGTCGGACGCTAACGACACGTCAACACAAATCGGATGCTTCCTACTTATCCACAGTTGCACTCATGACACAGATTGCGCCGTTGCATGAATCCGACTATCGTTCGGGGCATGACAAGCCTGCGCGAACAATTTCTAGCTGAGGTGGAGGCCTACTTGCAGGCCTCCGGCATGAACCCGTCGGACTTCGGCGGGGCTGTGCTCAAGGATAGGTCGTTCGTCACGAGGCTCCGCAAGGGCCGCGACGTGACGACTCACACGATAGACAAGGTGCGGCGTTGGATCGAGCGCCACCCTCCCAAGGCTCGCCCGTCCCGTGCGCGCGAGGTAAGGCCCGCCGCGTAAGTCGGCGGGCCTAGTCCCCTCCGTACAGCGTCAGTCTCAGTTGCATCGCGTCTGCTGGCCCTACCGCCAGCGGGATCGGCCATGTGCGCGCTCTAGGTCTCTCCGTGTAGAGGCGCCGCGCATGGGCGTGACCGGTCCCGCTCGCCGTGAGGCATAGCCTCCTGCTGCGCTCCTGTGCAGGCGTCCGGCGGCGTCTGACTGACTAGAGAGGCCCGATGCCCAGCAGCAGGAGGTCCCCATTGGGGGCACATCATGTGGGGTCAAATCGGGCCGTCCGCCGGAGAAATTCGAGTTGGGACAGTGGGGGTTACATGTGGACAGATAAAGCGGTCGAAGATCTCAAGACGCTCTGGGCGAGAGGTCTTAGTGCCAGCCAGATCGCGGGCCAGCTCGGCGCTGTAAGCCGCAACGCCGTCATCGGGAAAGCTCATCGCCTTGGGCTTGCCGGCAGGGCTAGGCCAGAGCGTCAGGCCGTCGCCGCCAAGCACCAGCACCGCACGCGACACCGCTCCAAGGCAAAGGCGCCGCCGATGAACAAGCGCGAGAAGTCGCTGGCCGATCTTCTGACCGCCGAGCCCCTGCCGCCCAAGGAAGTCACCGACATCGCCCGCAAGACGTTCGCCGAGCTGGAGAGCACCGATTGCCGGTGGCCGGTCGGTGAGCCCGGAGAGCCCGGTTTTGGCTTCTGCGGCTGCAAGGCGTCGGCAGGCCTTCCTTACTGCCAGGACCACGCCCGCCGCGCCTACAGCGCCAGGATCGTCGGCCGTCCATCAGTTCCGACAGAGGTCGCCAGAGCGCCGGCATCGCTCACCGGCAAGGCCGTCCGCCATCTTTTTGGAACGTAAAAAGAAAAGCCCCGGAGCTAGGCTCTCCGGGGCAATCCGTTGTCCGGGGCTTGGACAGGTACTCGAAACCAACTGATCCCGTCTGGAGGATCATTATGCAAACGATAGCAAAGCAATTCGGCAGCATCAAGGCGAGGGCCGCGAAATGAGTGTGTACGACGAGATGCGCGCCATCCTCGCCCTGGACCTCAAGCCGAACGAGCTTCGCGTCCTCATGACCTACCGCCTCGAGATGGACGAGGACACCCGGCAGGTGCGCGGCAAGACGCAAGAGCAATTGCGCGCTATGTGCGGTCTCAGCAAGTCGCAATTCAGCATGGCAAGCGGTGCTCTCGCCGAGCGCGGATTGATCGAAGTCGACAAGGCTCCGAACGCAGCAAGTACGGTCTTCGTTCTGGTTCCGAATTCCGATGGTTCCGAAAATCGGAACACCCGAAACTCGGAACTCGGAACACCCGAAATTCGGAACTCCGAGGTTCCGAATTCCGGAACTCCTCTTTATATCGGCTCCAGTAAGTCGGCTCCTAAGTCGACGAAAGGGGTTAGCGGGCGCGCGAACTCTCACAAATTCTGGTCGGAAGCGATCGGCCACGGAGCTCACCACCACGACGGCGGTGTTCGCATGGACGGGGAGCGCATCGTCCTCGTCAACGGGACGAGAGCCGAATGGCTCGAGAAGTTCGACGGCGACGAGAACCGGCTCGACCTCGCCTTGCTGCAGGTTGCCGGTTTCATCCAGCCGAACAGTTCCCGCCCCCTGTCGGCGCAGGTCTCAAGCCAGCTCGCTCGCATCGCCGGCCAGCGCCACGACCAGACCATTCGCTACGAGGCTACGCGCGCCAAAGCGCAGCGGGCAGGACCGCAGCAGACCGGCAAGCGAACCCTTGCCGATGCCCTTCGTGATGCCGCAGCCAAGGAGTGCGCCTGATGTCGATTTCGCAGGAGATCATTGCCCGGTTTATGGCCGTATTTGGCGAGCCGCGCACGACCGATCCGGACCTGTTTCTCAAAGAATATGCCCGCTGCATGGACGGCTACGATGAGGCCGCGCTGCGCAAGGCTGCCGACAAGCTGATCGCCTCGAGCACGTTCTGGCCGAAGCCGGCAGAACTTCTGGCCGAGACGCGGAAGGCGTTGGCCGACGCTGCGCGCCACCGCCGGCCCCATGTGCCGGCTGAGCATGAGCAGATTGAGCGGCGCGAAGTGTCGCCGGAGGCAAGAGCACGAACCGACAAACTGGTCGCTGATCTCAAAGCCAAGCTGACGCTGACGAGCCAAGAGCCGACGCCTCGGCCGGTCGATGCCAGCGCCGGAAGCTTCTACGACATGCAGCGCAACAGCCCCAACAAGGGCCTGCACATGACGCGGGAAGGCTTGGCCCGCCTCACCGAGCAATCCCGCCGCCAGACCGGGGAGCGCGATGAATGATGGCCGACTTCGAGAAGCTCGCCCACGACGCCCGCCTCGCGGCGCAGAAATGGTCCGAAGACTGGCGCTATGAGTTCGAGGAGCGCGCCGCCATCAAGGAGATCGACGGCGGTATCCCGCGCGCAAGGGCCACATTCGAGGCCTTCTGCGAGATCCGCAAACGCAAGCAGGAATGGGAGGCCAAGGGGCAATGAGCAACTACATCGATCTTCTGGAAAGAAAAAACGCATCATTTTCGCCGCGTGGCATGGCGCGCGTCCCACGCCTGGCTGATGAGATGTTTCCGCATCAGAGACATTCGACGGAGTTCGCACTGCGCGCCGGGTGCTCTGCGATGTTTCTCGACACGGGCCTCGGCAAGTCGCTGTGCGCTCTCGAATGGGGGCGCGTCGTTGTCGAGCACACGAATAAGCCGGTCCTGATGCTGGCGCCTCTGGCTGTCGGTCCACAGCATCAACGGGAGGCGGAGAAGTTCGGCATCGCGGCCCGCTACATCCGCGAACCAGAGGATGTGAGTGGGGCCGGTGTGTGGATCACCAACTACGAGCGGCTGGAAAAATTCGACGCATCTAGTTTTTCCGGCGTCATTCTCGACGAGTCGTCCATCCTGAAATCCTTCACGGGAGCAACGACGCGAGCGCTCATGAGCGCATTTGCGGATACGCCTTTCAAGCTCGCGTGCACCGCTACGCCCGCGCCGAACGATCATACCGAGCTTGGCCAGCACGCGGAGTTCCTTGGCATCATGCGGACCATGGAAATGCTGGCCCAGTGGTTCATCAACGACACCAGCACGGCTAGTCAAGACTGGCGTCTAAAGAAGCATGCTGTGCGCCCCTTCTGGGATTGGGTCGCGAGCTGGTCGCGGTGCATCTCGAAGCCGTCAGATATCGGTTTCGATGATGGTAATTTCTCTTTGCCCGATCTCGTCATGCACCAGCACGTAGTAGAGGTTGATCGTTCGGTTGATGCTGGCGAGGAGAAGGACGGCCAGGCGCGGCTTCTGCGCATGCCAGAAACCAGTGCGACGTCAATCCATCGCGAGAAGCGTATGACGGTTGATGCGCGGGCGGACAGGATCGCTGCCATGGTTGCCGCAGAGCGCGACGAGCCGTGGATCGTGTGGTGCGACACCGATTATGAGGCTGATGCACTCACGAACCGCATCCCGGACGCGATGGAAGTGCGCGGCTCCATGCGTGCCGACGTAAAGGAGGAGAGGCTGGTCGCGTTCAGTCTCGGCAAGGCCCGCGTGATCGTCACCAAGCCGAGTATCGCCGGATACGGTCTCAACTGGCAGCACTGCGCGAGGCAGGCATTTGTTGGCCTATCGTTCAGCTACGAGAGCTTTTATCAGGCCATTCGGAGATCGTGGAGGTTCGGCCAGACGCGGCCAGTGCACGTCCATGTCGCCATGGGGGACACGGAAAAGGCAATATGGGACGTGGTGAGCCGTAAGAGCGGCGATCATGACCGCATGAAGAACGAGATGCGCGGTGCCATGAGCCGCGCGGTTAACGTGCACCAGCCACGGAAGCCGTACACGCCGACAAAGAACGTCATCATTCCATCTTGGATCGAGGGGAGCGCAGCATGAACACCATTATCAATCAAGCCGACGGCAAGACATTTTCGGCGATTCATGGCGATTGCGTTATGGGCATGTCTGATCTGCCCGACGCCAGCGTCGGGTTCTCGATATACTCGCCGCCATTCTCGGATCTTTTCGTCTATTCGGATAGCGCTGCCGATATGGGCAACAACGTCTCTGACAGCGCTTTTTTCGAGCAGTACGGGCATGTTATCGCGCAAAAAATGCGCGTCCTGAAACCGGGGAGGTTGACTGCGGTACACTGCACGGATCTACCTGCCCGCAAAGGGAAAGACGGATATATCGGCCTCAAGGGCTTTTCCGACGACATCGTGCGCGCGCACCAGGATGCAGGGTTTATCTATCATTCGCGCATCACGATCTGGAAGGACCCTGTTGTTGAGATGCAGCGCACGAAAGCCATCGGTCTACTCTACAAGCAGCTCAAAAAAGACAGCGCCATGAGCCGGGCCGGCATGGCGGACTATCTGCTGGTGTTTCGGAAGCCCGGCGACAATCCCGAGCCAATCGAGCACTCGACACAGGATATCCCTGTCGATATCTGGCAGAAGTGGGCCAGCCCCGTGTGGATGGATATCAACCAGACTGACGTCTTGAATGGCCGGCAGGCGCGATGCGAGGAAGATGAGAAGCATATTTGCCCGTTGCAGTTGCCGCTGATCGAGCGAGCCATCCGGCTGTGGTCAAACCAGGGCGATGTCGTGTTGTCCCCGTTCATGGGGATCGGGTCTGAAGGCGTTGTCGCCATGCGGACGCGCCGAAAGTTCATCGGGTTCGAGTTAAAGGAAAGCTACTGGCGGCAGGCATGCCGGTTCATTGCCGACGCCGAGGATGCGTCGGCCGGCGGATCGTTGCTCGACATTATGGGGGCGGCATGAATCTCGAAATCTGGCTCCTGTGGGCCGTTCTGGAAACCGGCGAGTCTGGCCCTGTCCCTGTCTCCCGCATGATCTGCGAGCTCACGGAGAGCGAGGTCAGCGCCGGCAAGGTGGTGACGGCCGAAAGGGCTTTCGACACGCCGAGGATCTTGGAAGCCTCCTGCCTCGGTCCCTATCTCCCGCCGTCGGATGGGATTTGTGAGGAGCCTGCGTCATGAGGATAGCAATCGCCCTTGCCGCTGTGTGTCTCGCGTCTCCAGTGGCCGCCTACGACTACGACCAGCGCTGGATAGGCCAGACGATCAGGCAGGGCCATCACGTCGAGCACCGGGCCAAGCCGCGCCCGGTCAAGCGGCACACGCCGAAGCCCAAGCCGGCGCCGAAGGTCGTCAAGGACGAGCACCCCGAGGCCCGCGTCTACGGCGTCACCATCCGCATGGTCCAGATCGACAAGCGGGATTGTCACGGCGGCTGTTGCCCGGCCGTGGAGAACATCTCTCGTGACCACAGCAGCCAGGACCGCGCGTGGAACGACGCCCAGCTTGGCTGGATGAAGGCCGTGGCCGTCCGCTACGGCTCCATGTACGCGGACATTCAAAATTCCGACTGGTCGGGCCTCGTCAAGCAGTGCTTCCGCAGCTCGTTCGGGGAGAGCTGGCTCGATCGCAACCTCGAGGCGGCGGCGAAAAACACCGGCATCTCCGACGGCCACAAGTGGACCTGCCGCATCATCGCCCGCCCCTGCATCCAGCCCGTGGACGGTGCGATCGATACCAAGCTCAAGGGGGATAGCCGGTGAACGCCAACCTCAACGTCGGCCAGATCATCAGCCAAGTTACGTCCATCATCACCACCATCGTCGGCATTGCCCTGCTGGTGCTCATTGCCGGCACCGTGGCGGCAAAGTTTGGCGTCCGGGCCAGCTTCCTGCCTCAGACGGGAGAGCAGGCTCTGGCGTGGCTCTGCGGGGCTTGGTGGCTCTATCGGGGAGGGAAGCTGTGATCGACGCCGACAGCGCTCGCCGCGAGTTGGCCCGCATGCACGAGTGCCTGCCGTATTTTACCGAGGCCGAATGCCGGCGGGCCGACCAACTGATCGACATCATCAACGAGGCCAGCATGGCAACCCGCGTCAAAGGCACCGTGAAGGACGGCAAGTTCAAGCCGAAGGATTCCACCCCCGCCCCTCTCCGCAAGGGCAAGGCTCTCAAGGCTGCCCGCGTCGAGAAGGGCCTCAAGGCCAACAGGGCTCGATCGAAAGCGACGTGACTGGTCGGAATTGGTCGGTGAATTTCCGACCATTTTCCGACCAGAGCAGAGAAAGATTAGGCCATGATCAAGGCAAGGTTGCGGAAGCACGATATTCCGATTGCAGTATTGGTGTGGGACGACGAAGAAGGCGAAGGCCGCGTTGTTTGGGATAAGCACGCAGTAAAGCAAGCTGAACGCATCGTTATGCTGGACGGAATGGTAGATTGGCGGGCCGCTTTGATTGCCGAATACAATGCGTGGCTGGAGGACGAGACCAAAGGCATGCCCGAGGCCAACCGCGAGAAGGCGAGGAAGGCATGAGCAAGCGCAAGCAGAGGCATGCAGTGTTGTCATTCATCCGAGAGCACATAGCTGAAAATGACTGCTGGCCAAGCAGAAAGGCCATCGGGCAGAAGATGGGCTGGTCCAGCTCGGCAGGCGTTGCGGACTGTCTTTGCGCTCTCCTGCGCTATGGAGAAATACGCCGCATCGAAGGTGCGGTGCCTCGCACGCCTCTTGGCGATCAATTTGAGTTGGTGGCGGAGGACCGCGCATGACTAAGGCGAGGATTATGGCGGAGAGATTGATCACCGCGATGGATAAAGCACGGCGATCTGGCCGCGTCGTGCATGAGCATGAGTTGACAGAGGCGGCGTTCGACGAGGCCATCGCCGCCGAGCGTGAGGCCTGCGCCAAGATCGCGGAGCAATGGGCAACCGAACTGGCAAAAGCGAGCGAACCGTACATGGCTACGCCGCAGGTGGCAGCACAATATCTGACGCGAGCGACAGATGCGGGCGACATCGCCGCCGCCATCAGAGCAAGAGGTCAGCAGTAGACGCCAATTCCCCCGTGCCTGCGTACCAGATCACAACTGCGAGGCACTCATTGACCTGGACCATACTTCGATCCGCCCCGTGCCGCGAATTTCGTGCAAGGGACGAGTTGCACAGACTCGGGCTCTCTGCCTACGTGCCCGTCGAGTTCGACGTGTCCCGCTTCGGCAGGGGCCGCGAGACCATCCGGAAGTCGCCCATCATCCGCGGCTACGTGTTCGCGGCCGTGCCTGACAGCCATTGGCCGACGGTCGCCGCCGTCCGGGACATCAAGGGCGCGATCATGTTTAACGGCCGGCCGGCCCGCTTGGCGCAGCGTGAGGTGGACGCCATCGAGCTGCTGTCCCGCCCCGTCGAGCGCCATCGCGGCGTCCGCTGGCGGCCCGGTGATTCAGTCGCCATTCGGCGCGGTGCGTTCGCCGCGCTCGAGGGCGTTGTCCGGCGTATCGAACGCGGGAAAATCATCACGGAGATCCACATGCTCGGAAAGCTCTGCGAGGTTCCTGTGTCGGCCGACCATCTGGAGGCCGCATAGCATGGCCTACAGACGCATCCCGCCGAGTAAAACCTAAGTCCCGCGTGTGCGAGACAAGAGGAACCCGCGTCGGTAACGGCGCGGGTTCGTGGAACCGGCAAACCCGCATGAACAGGGCACTTGGAACCGGGTGGAACTGAAACTGGAACCGGGTGGAACCGCGTGGAACCCATGGAACCGAGGCTGAAAACAAAAAAGCCCCGGTCGGGATCGCTCCCGCCGAGGCTCGGTTCAGGCTGCGGTGGCTCTCCGCCATGCCGTGGTTTTGGGCAGTCGCGGGAACCGCTTCTGCACCTCCGGGATCTGCGGGTTCCGCCCATGCACCCGGCGGAACTCTCTCACCCAGTCGATCACGGGGTCAACCGGCGCCTCGGCGGGCGGCAGCGGATCGTTGGCCGGCAGGGCCGGGACGAGCCGAGGACGCCTCTTGTGGCCGAGGCCCAGATGCAGGAACGCGATCGTGCCGAGCTCGGTGATGAGCACCGTCACGAACGGCATGTTCAGGGCGAGCCAGTCGTCCGTCACATGCAGGCCCCACGACGCAAGGACTTTCGCCGCGTGGCTGTACCCGCTCGGGGCTTGTGGGGCAGGCAGCGCCGCGAGCGTTGCCTTGTGGCCCTTAATGGCAGCCGCGTAGACGTTGACCGTCGCCTCGCGGCCCTGACAGCGCTTGCCGCGACCGCTGGCACACTCCCGTGCCATGTCGGCCTGAGCCTCGGCGAGCATTGCCTCGGCCTTGGCAAGCAGCTCCTCCTCGTGCGCTCGAGTTTTGTTCGCGGCCTCGATCGCAGCGGCCTTGCTGCCGGCCTGCTCGGCGTTTCTGGCGCCGGACGAGACGACAACGTAGCCGGTCCCTCCGACGAACAGCATGACGAGCATGATGCCGGGGATGATGGCCCCGGTCCGGAGCGCAGGAGCGGCCATGTGGCCTGATGCAATGGCCGCCACGAGGGCCGCCAGCGCCAGGACATGGCCTGTGGTGATCGCCGCGCCGCCGAGTACGTCCGAGAACAGCACGTAAGCGGTGACGAGAGCGAAGAAGATCCCGAGGCAGATTGCGCCCCAGGACCGCACGGTGGTAGTGGTAGACATAGGGTCTAACTCCCGGTGATGTCGGGGTTGGATCAAGGGCCGCCTCGGTGCTCCAACACCGTTGCGGCCCGCTCTATGTGAGGATGTTCGGTCCCCCCTACGCCCTTCGGCTCCCTCTCGCTTTCGCAAGGGGAGCCGGGAAGGGTTAGTTCTTGCGCGCGGCTCGGAGCCGTTCGCCCGCCGTCATCTGGCTAACATCGCCAGCCTTGACCGCGTGCCGCCTAGCGACTTCTGCGACCATCTTGGGATTGCCGCGCCCGGCTGCGATTTCAGCTTCGAGGTGGGCAGTCGTGTAGGCGGGGTAGGGAGCAGACTTGAAAGCTACGTCCATAGGTCTCTCTCCGTTGCTTGCACGCCCAAGCCCCGGCCACCGCATATCGCGGCCCGGGGCAATGGACTGTCAGGTAGTCAGGTCCGCCGAGGTGCCAGAGAGCTGGCCCTTTGGGCGGGGTGCGGTTTGCGGTGCTGGGCCGGTTAGAGCCGCCGCGGGACGACCGTCGATGGTTGGAATGTAGCGCATGATTGATGTCACGTCAAGCGATAAAACGACGCAGCATCAAAAAAGATGGACGAAGCGGCAAAAATCTTTAAGATAGCGGCATGTCAAACGAACACGCCCTGTCCCTTCTAATCCAGTGCGCCGGAAGCCAGAGACGGCTGGCGCACGTCGTCGGTGTCTCTGAGGAGCACGTCTCCAGATGGATGAAGGGGCGCTACCCGATCCCCGATTGGGTCGTCGCCCTGGCTGAAGCAATGGAACGGCTGCCGCCGCAGCAGTGGCCCGAGCGGTGGAGGACCTAGAATGGCGACGGTCTATCTGTTTGGTGTCGACGGCTGCTTTGAGGCGCACGAGAGGACAAAGGGCGGGCGCAGTAGCCCTCCATCCACAACCGTGGCTGAAAAGTGACTGACAAACGGCGCAATATCGTCTATAGCGATTCGTAACGGACGATGACGCGCGCCGCCCGCATTGTATGCTCGATTTTGTTCACGGCAGCCTTCGCGCACCCAGCCCGCCGACGCCCCCGCCGATGAGGGGCTCGAGAATCGGGCGACCTTTGAGGGGTCTGAAGAGAAGTGCCCAAAGCAATTGACCCTGTCATCTCCCAAGCGGAGGTGCGAGGGCGGTTCGACTACAACCCAGAGACGGGTGTTTTCACCGACAAGGCGACGGGTAAGGCTGCTGGGACGCCCACGCCGAACGGTTATCTCCGTGTCCAGTGCGGCGGTCGCAGCGTTGGGCTTCACCGGCTCGCTTTCATGTGGATGTGCGGTCACTGGCCGCTGGAGCAGGTCGACCACGTGAACGGCGACCCATCCGATAACCGATGGTCCAATCTTCGGCCCGCTACCGCTCGGCAGAATGCCCAGAACCGCAGGCCGAAAGATGCCAACTTCGGCTACAAGGGCGTGCAGCAAACGAAGAGCGGCCGATGGGTCGCTAGCATTGTCGTCAACGGGAAAATCCAGAAGATCCCCGGCACGTTCGAGAGCGCCTATGCCGCGCATCAAGCGTATAGGGCTGCGGCGACACGCATGTTTGGCCAGTTCGTCTGTTTCGAGCCTCGGCGCAAGGGTAAGCCCGAGCGTGTTCTCCCGGTCGATGTGCAGCTTGACGAACTGGAGCGCCGCAAAGCCGACCTGGAAAGTCAGCTTCGCAACGTGAAGACGCAGATCTCCTCATTGTGCCCGGACCGCACGCCTGAAGAAGAAGAGATGCCGGGCAAGTACGCCACACGGGCGCAGGTGCTTGAGTACGAACGCAAACTCCGCGCGCGCCAACTGGAAGAATGGTTGGCGAAGCGTGCAGAGGCTCAGGCGACGCAGTGATGGACCAGGACGAGATCGATCTCGCCATTTTAGACCTGTTTCATTACGGCGACGAGTTCGGTGTGAGCGCCACCCAAATGGCCCGCCGGCTCCAGCAGGCCATCAACGACGCGTATTTGCTCGTCTCCGAGTTGGAAGACGAGCGCGCCCTTGACCCGATGCCCTCCGTAGCAGTCCACTAGGAGACCACCCAAATGCTGCGCACCATCGCCGCCGCGCTCGTTGGCGTGGCTCTCACTGCCGCGCCTGCTGTCGCTGGCGTCACCTGCTACGGCGAACTGAGCGCCGGGAAGACGGCCTCGGCCACCTCGACGGATCTCACCGGCCCCGTCACCGTCACCGCCAGCGGCCTGCAGGGCGGCGTGGGCTTGGGGTGCGATTACGCCATCGGCTCCACGGTGATCGGCGCTCTTGCCCGCTACGAGCTTATGGACGTGCATTCCACGCTCGGCACCGGATCCATCGACATCGACCAGATGTGGACCGTTGCCCTTCGCGCCGGCGTCAAGATCAACCCCGGCACGCTCGTCTATGGCCTCGTCGGCATCAGCGGCACCGAGGTTTCCTACCCCGGCCTTGAGATCGACCCGACCGGCATCACCTACGGCGCCGGGTTGGAGATCGACATCGCCGTCGAGAACCTCACGGCTTTCGTGGAGTGGTCGCACACCAGCTTCGACGAGAGAAAGACCGCCCTCGGCGCCAACATCGACCCCGAGAGCGACACGATCCGCGTTGGCGTGCGCATGAAGTTTGACCTCCTGAAGTGAGGAGCACGACGATGCAGATCCCCGACGGCCTGAAATCCTATTTCCGGTGGTTCAGCGTTCTCGGCGTTCTGCTGATGGCAGGCGATATGTGGCTCAGCGCTAAGTTCGGCTGGTCGATCGCCACCGAGATGGCCATCATCTACGCGGCTGTGAGCCTTGCAAGCGGCATCCTGCTTGTCTTCGTCGTGTTCTTCAATCGCATCGGCTGGGCGTGGATGTCCCGCGGACTAGGCTTTGCCTGGGCGCTGGCCTTCGCCTTCAATTGCTGGTCCAATATGGGTGTCAGCACCGCCAACCGCATGGGCGAAGTGCAGTCGGCTAAGGTGCAGCAGACCACTTATGCCGGCCGTCAGTCCAAGATCGAGGAAAGCGAGCGCAGCCTGAATCTGTTCGAGGGGCAGCTCGCTAGCCTGCTTGAGCAGAACGCATGGGCGGCGACGGTAACGGCTGACGGTCTCCGCAAGCAGGTAGAGGGCCTGAAAGCCGCCGAAGCCTCTGAGAGCCGTCTCGGTGGCTGTGGCCGCAAGTGCCGCGCCATTCAGGATCAGATCGCCAGCATTCAGGGGCAGATTGCCGTTGCTGAGCAAAGTTCCGACCTGACGCAGCGCATTGACGCGACCAAAAAGGTGTTGGCCAAGCTCCGTGCCGATCTGGCCGGCACTGACGCTGGCATCTCCAGCACGGCAAACCAAAGCACGCTTTATGCGAAGCTGATCAGCTTCAACCTGGCTGCCGATCCTGACGCCGCAATGGTCACGGCTGCGAACGAGGGCACTGGCGTTGCAACGGCAATCATCGTCGCTGTGCTTGCGTCGGTCGTCACGCTTGTCGCTGCATGGCCTGTCTTGATGGCCGTCAGCAGCAGCATCGTCACATCAATCACCCAACCCGTTGGCGAGCAGTCCGGCAATCGCCCCTCGGCCACCTCCCCCGAGGTGCCTGCTACTCGCGCGTACCCCAGGCCCGTAGCCCGCTCACAGACTCTCGGAGAGCTGGCATGCGCTAACGACCTCCGCAGACTGGCAGCAGCGTGACCCGCCATTACATCGGCATTGCCCAAAGAGGCATCACGGCCCTCCGCAACGTCCGCAGGGACAACACCGGAGAGCCGTTGATCCTCATGGACCCCGATCAAGTGGACACGCTCACGGTCAACTTCTCCGAGTTCCTGAATAGCGGTGAGACGATCAGCACCGCCACAGCAACGGCAGAGGGCTGCACAGCAACCGCCAGCACCTCGAGCCCCAACGTAACGCTCACCATCTCCAACCCGTCTGACGACGGCAAAATCACCCTGAAGGCAACAACCAGCGCCTCCAACGTCTTCCCCTTCACCATCAGGGTCAGGAAGACGCTCCGCTATGGAGATGAAGGCCTCTTGATCAGCGACTACGTGTAACACATGCCGGACACCAAGAGCGGCCGACCCACGAAGTACAAGCCGGAGTTCGCAAAGCAGGTTGTACCTCTCTGCGAACATGGCTTTACGGATCAGGAACTGGCCGACTTCTTTGAGGTAAATATTGCCACGCTTTACCGATGGAAGGCGGCGCACCCTGAATTTCGCGAGGCCATAAAAAGCGCGGGTGAGATCGCAGACGATCGCGTCGAGCGCTCATTGTACCAGAAGGCGATCGGCTATGAGCAGGACGCCGTGAAAGTGTTCATGCCGGCCGGCGCGTTGGAGCCTGTTTACGCTCCCATCCGTGAGCGCGTAGCAGCCGACACGGCAGCCGCGATCTTCTGGCTCAAGAACCGTCGCAAAGATAAGTGGCGCGACAAGAGTGAAACAGGCTTCACCGACCCAGACGGTAACGCCATGGTTCCGGTGCTGAATGTCGTCAAGGCACAATGAACTCAGCCTTGAGTTGCACGCCAAGCAATCCATCGCCTTTGACAGCGCCGCGACTGAAATCCTCTATGGCGGTGCGGCTGGAGGCGGAAAGTCCCATCTCATGCGCGTTGCCGCCATCACATGGTGCGCGGCTGTCTCAGGGCTCCAGGTCTATCTGTTCCGCCGCATCCGTGACGATCTCATCAAGAACCACATGGAAGGCCCAAAAGGCTTTCGCGCCATCCTCGCCGGGTGGGTCATGTGCGGCTTCGTCAAGATCGTGGACGACGAAATCCGGTTCTGGAACGGCAGCCGCATCTACCTCTGCCACTGCAAGGACGAGAAGGACATCTACAAGTACCAGGGCGCCGAGATCCACGTCCTGCTGGTCGATGAGCTCACGCACTTCACCGAGAGCATGTACCGCTTCCTGCGCAATCGCGTGCGCATGGTGGGGCTTACCGTGCCGGCAAACTACGCTGGCCGCTTCCCCCGCATTTTGGCCGGCGCCAACCCGGGCAACATCGGACATCTTTGGGTGAAGGCGACGTTCGTGGACCGCGGCTCCTATGAGGTCTACCAGGCCGCGCCGGAGGAAGGCGGCATGATGCGCCAGTTCATTCCGGCGTTGCTCGAGGATAACCCGAGCATGAGCGTCGATGATCCTGGCTATGAGATGCGCCTGCAAGGGCTCGGGTCGGCGACGCTTGTGCAGGCCATGCGTTATGGCAATTGGGACGTGATCGAGGGAGCCTTCTTCGATTGTTGGGCTCCTCAGCGGCACATTGTGCGGCCGTTCGAGATCCCGGCGCACTGGCTGCGTTTCATGTCGGGCGATTGGGGCTCAGCCAAGCCATTCTCGTTCGGCTGGTGGGCTGTCGCCTCCGACCCGATCACGGTGGAGGCGCGCGACGGTGGGCACCGCGTCCAGATCCCGCGTGGCTGCCTTGTCCGCTACCGTGAATGGTACGGCGCCAAGAAGCCGAACGAAGGCCTAAAGCTCCACGCCGACGCTGTGGCGCGCGGCATCAAGGAACGCGAGGTCAACGACACAGTGAAGCTTAGCTATCGCGTGCTTGACCCG
>Ga0208161_1000116_pt1 | contig 40773 bp, 67 predicted proteins | sample CB_VirMetaG_3_FD_184538 | JGI IMG/M metagenome (GOLD analysis project Ga0208161, IMG submission 184538) | Freshwater to marine saline gradient viral communities from Chesapeake Bay - CB_1508_1S Viral MetaG (SPAdes) (version 4) | ecosystem: Environmental > Aquatic > Marine > Coastal | place: USA... | reverse complement strand
GCCTCTTTTCCTATTGCGGAGCCCACTCCTAAACTTGAACTAACCTCGGCACCTACCGATGGCAGTAACAATCGACGCAACGGTAGGGGGCGCAAACGCCAACAGCTACCTGACACTGGCAGCAGCACAGACGCTGATTGACGGTTTCGTTGAGGATGATGATGTGGTGGCATGGGGTACAGCCACCACTGATCAAAAGAATCGTGCGCTAGTATCAGCCACTCAGCGTCTTGACCGTGAGCGTTTTTTAGGTGCTCGTGCTACTGACACACAAGCATTGCAGTGGCCACGAACAGGTGTGCGGAAGCCTGACACTTACATCAACACCTACGCCGTAGGCTTCCCCTTCCGCATCACGACTGACTATTTTACCGACACTGAGATTCCAACTCAGGTGCAGTATGCACAAGCCGTGCTTGCCGTTTACCTGAACAGCAATAAAGATGGTTTGGCGCTTACCGGCCTTGAAGATTACAAGTCTGTCAGCATCGGCAGCTTGAGTGTCACTACCGCCGGTGCTGGCAACATGGCTACTGGTGCTGACCGTGTTCCGCCAATCTATGAAAGATATTTGACCGGGCTTAGAATTAGTGGACCAGGCAACTTTGCAATTCGCCGGAGCTGATCATGGGATACGCCTACCCTGGTGCTGAATACATCAGCGACACCAACGCTCATGCTGGGCGCTTTGCCAAGATCTGCGCCCTTGAGGATTCGGTGATTGCGACGCTAGTTGCTGAGGATTACACCGGCAATGCTTTGACTGCTGTGCCGCTCAAGGCAACAGGTGAGATGTATGGCATCTTCACTAGCGTGACGCTGACTAGCGGCACAGTTGTTGCCTACAGGATCTGATCATGTCCGTTTATCAGGCGCTTGAGAACACCTACAGCATCGGCGGTGATTTTGTCACTTCGACCGACGCTAAAACCGGGCGCTGGAATCGGATCGTCATCTTGAAAAACAACACTAGCTTTTCTGCACTTACCGCTCAAAACTGGACTGGCAACAGCCCTGTTGGTGAGTCATTCCCGGCAGGCTTTGAAATCCAAGGCGTCTTCACTGCTTTTACCCTTAACTCAGGCGGTGCTGTTATCGCCTACAAAATCTAATCATGGCTAAATCACACGGCGGCGCCAGTCATGTTGATTACGCAATCGGCGCTGAGCTGATCACTGACACTGCTGCTCATATCGGCAAGTTTCACCACATTGACTTTTACGAAAGCAGCACGATCCAGGCAATCGTATCAACAAACATCATTGACAACAGCTTCGCTGGCGCTTCAGTAGACCAGGGAGCACACCTGACTGGTTATTTCACCAGTATTCAACTCCAGAACGGCGCCTGCATCGCTTACAAGATCTGATGGCACTTGCAACCTCGCTACGAAAGACCGCATCCAAGCTGATGGCAAAGTTTGGGGGAGAAGTGACAATTCGCCAAACAACGACGGGAGCTTACAACACAACAACTGGTACTGCGACCGTAACTGCATCTACGACCACCGTCCGTGGTGTCCTGGAGGATGTGAATGCTCGTGAGGCGAATGAACTTGTCAAAGTTAATGACAAAAAGCTGACTATTGCCGCAGCAGATCTTTCCTTTGAACCGTCAGTTTCTGATCAAGTAAGCATTAACGGCGAAGTTATGCAAGTTATTCAGATCAAAAAAATCGAGCAAGACAATACCGCGATTGTGTTTGAAATCTATCTCAACAGCTAATGGCACGCGAAATCACGCTAGGACAGATCGGTGATTATGCCGAAGATCAGTTTAATAAGCTGATTAAAGCGGCAGTATTGGTAGGTGATAAAGCGTTAAAGCAGAACAGTCCTGTGTTGACAGGTCGTTTTCGCGCAAGTTGGGCTATCGGTCAAAATGCTGCGCCGTATCAAGGTCATCCCGTAGTGCCTAAGGGTTCAGTTATACCTGAGCCTCCACCTAATGCGGTTAATTATAGGCTTGGTCAAGAAAAAGCAGGCAACATATACAGTCTGCACAACAATCTGATTTACGCCGAAGCGATTGCTTATGGCACCAACTTGCCTCCATCTTGGAATGGCGAGTATAAAGTCAAGAAAAAATGGGGCTTAGATCCTGGCTGGGTAGATTTGATCGCCAAGGATCTCGGTGTTTACATTAAGCTTGAAGCAGCTCGGATTGGAAAGTCATCATGAGCCTAAATACACTCCGAGCTGCGATTGAAAGCCGCATTGCGACTGAGTTTGCAAATGCACCTGCTTTGCAAGTCGCTTATCAAAATGTTCCATTTAGTCCGCCCAACAATGCAAGTTGGGTGCAAGTAAGCATTTCATGGGGCGAAGGAACTTATTTGACGATTTTTACAAATTCTGGTCGTGGCACGGGTGATGGCTTTAATCAGAAAACTGGCGTACTGCTACTTAACATCTTTACTCCAAAAGCCGAAGGACCAGGTGCGATGTTGACCATTGCTCAGCGTTGCATTGATCTGTTTTCACGGCTTCAAATTTCAAATATCAAATTTGACGCGGCAAATGGCCCAAGAACCGTTGAAGCATCCCTGAATGAAACTGGCATTAGTGCTGGGAGTAGCCTTGCTGCATCTTTTAATCAAGCTCAAGTCACGATTACTTTCGAGGCGTATGAACAAAGTTAGACTGGTGCTAGCCACCTACCGTTCACGACAATGGCTACTGTTCTGTCCGGTACGTCCGGCGCTCTTTACTACAAACCCGCTGGCACCACCGGTACTTTCGGTGAATCCAATGTCACGGTTGCTGATGATGAAATCACTGTGCAGCCTTACCTCAATTTGAAGGTAGGCGATCCAGTTGTTTTCAGTGTTGTTAACAGTCAAACTGGTGGATCTGGCACCGGCACTTTGCCTGCTGGTATCACCGCAGCAACCACCTATTACGTCATTGCCTACACGGCATCCACCGGCGTGCTGCAAGTATCCGCCACCGCTGGCGGCGCAAGCATTACCATCACCGATGATGGCACCGCTGCAGCGCCTAATGAGTTTCAGGTTGCTTACGCCGATTACGCCGCTGTCGGTCAGGTGCAAAGCTGGAGCTTTGAAATCAGCCGCGCTGAAATTGACGTTACAACCATCGGTCAAACCGCTGGGCAGTATGCACCTTTCCGTGCTTATATCCCTGGCTTTGCTGATGGCAGCGGCACCGCTTCAGTTTTTGTGACCAATGAAGATTCTGCCCTGTCCAATCGGATGGTGGAAGATGTGCTGCAGCGTCAACAAGTCGGTTGTTCTTTTAAGCTTTACACCGACAAGCAAGGCACTGAAGCTCTCAGCCGTAGCATCTCAATGGATGCTGTGCTACTGACTGCCAGCTTGAACATCAATCCCGACGATGCTCAAATGGTTGAAATTACCTTCCGCCCTGCTGGCGTCCCGAGCTTTGATTTCAGCACTTCCGCTTGATCACAGCCAATAACAACACTGCCCTTGGCTTGCGCTGAGGGCTTTTTTGTGTCTAAAGTAATAACAACCAAGCAATTTTTATGGCTGCCGCTTCTTCGACTATGCGTGCTTTGGATCGGCTAAAGAAAGCTGCCAACCTCACGCCGATCAAAAAGGCTGTAACGCTCAGCGATGGCGAGGTTTTTGAGTTTTACTGTCGTCCGCTTACCATGGCAGAACGCGAGCGTGCGCAAAAGGACGCCGGTAGTGATGAGGCAACTGCTTTTGCATTGCAGCTTCTGGTCAGTAAAGCACTTGATGAAAATGGACGTCCGCTGTTCCGTGCTGGCGAGATCGCAGAGCTGAAAAATGAAGTTCGTGACGCTGACCTTCAAAGCCTGATGCTGGCTGTGATCACCGATCAGTACGACGCAAGTGAAGAGGACGTAGACGCAAAAAACTGATCAAGCTGGTAAAAGACGATCACTTGCTTCGGCTTATGATGCGTCTTGCCAGGGATTTAGGTTATACGCTTCTTGAATTGTCAGAACGAATGACCTTTGAGGAAGTGCAGCTCTGGGGCTTGATGTATCAAGTGGAGCAGCAGGAAATGGACGAGGCAAACAAAAAAGCTAGCCGCCTTAGAATGGGTTGAGTTAGGCACGCATCATGTCAGTCGTAGCAAACGTTGCGATTAACGTTGATGCCGCCAATGCGATCCAGCAGCTTAATCGCGTTCGTAATGCTGCGAAAGAACTTAATGGTGAATTAAATAAAACACCGCAAAACGCAGAAAAAACAAAAAATAGTTTCAAAGATGTTAGTTCCGCCATTGTGGGTTTAACGGCAAAATTAACTGCTGGATATACGGCTGCCAAGCTCTTTGCAGACAGTCTTGAAACTTTTTTCTCTAGAAGTCAAGCCGAACAACAGCTAAAGAATCTTACTTCTGGTACAGGAGAATATAACGCTGCATTGGCACTTGCTGAAAAACAAGTGCAAATGTTTGGCATTTCACAGACCGAAGCCACAAAAGCTATTGGCGATGTGTATTCAAAATTAAGTGGTGTTGGCTATGGATTGAAAGAAATTGGCGAAATTTATCAGGGATTTAATGTAATTGTGACACAAACTGGTGTTTCGTCGCAAGATGCCGCAGGTTCATTCTTTCAATTAAGCCAAGCACTTGCAAAAGGCAAGCTTAATGGCGATGAGTTTGTGACTATTTCAGAACGTATGCCCCAGTTATTAACAGCAATATCGCAAAACACAGGCATAGCTCGTGGTCAGTTTAAGCAAATGGCCGAGCAAGGGCAGCTTACTGGCGAACTAATTTATCAAGCATTGGCACAAGCTTCACAGGGTTCAGGCGATTTGAATAAATACTTGACGAGTCAAGCTGTTGCGATGAGCAACTTAAAGGTAGCAGCTGATAGGCTATTTTATGTAATTGGTGAATTATTCGGTCCTGTTGTTACAGCAGCCACTCAAGGTTTTGGTGATTTACTTGGCAAAGTCGAGAAAGCTGTGATTGATAATTATGGAGTATTTAAGCAACTCCTCGGTGTAGCAACAACGATTGCCATGGCGATATTACCTCAAATGAGTTCGGCTTTCGATGTTCTTGCGCAAAACATTAAAGGTATTGTAGTTGCAGCCACATTTTTCGGCACATTTGTTGGGATTCTGAAGGCGATTACGATCGCAACTCAAGCCTGGACGGCTGCTACCAATGCGCTTGCTACTGCCAAAAAAGTGGCTGCCGTTGCTGCGGCTGCGTTACAAGCCATTGTTAATCCGGCGAGTTTGATCAAAGTAGGTCTTGCCATTGCTGGTGCTGCGGCTGCATCATATGCTCTTGGTAAGGCAATGGATGAAGCCGCCAAGCAAACGGCAGGGGTAAAGGATGAAACGAAGATGACGGATGCTCAGTTAGCAGATCTGCTCAAGAAATACTCTAACTTGCCTCCTATCATTGACGACGCAAAAGATAAAACTAAGCAGTTAAAAGAAGAGCAGCAGAAGGTTTCAAAAGCGATTCAGGAATCGACTCAAGCGGCTGATGCGTCGGCAAAAATCATAGGAGCAGTGGCTGATCAACGCATTGAAACAACAAAAGCTTATCTCGATGCAGAAAAAACTGTTACTCAAGTACTTTTAGAGCAAAAGCAAACTCAACTAGAGAACGCAAAAACAAATAACGATCGCGTCAAGTTAATCAACGAGATCTATCAGCTTACCGTTAGGCAAGCCGAGCTTGAGTATCAAGCAACGCAAGCAAACATTGCTGCAGAAATTGAACGAGCGCAATTAGCGGTTGTTACCGCAGAACAGAAAGCTAAAGAGGTTGAAGCTATCGTTCGGCTGGCTGCCGCACAGGGAAGCGCTAACGCAGAACACTATAGAGCGCTGGAGGCAATTCGTGACGCCGTTGATTTAGCGAAGATTCAAGCCGGTACTGTTGCAGAGGTTGCTACGCAGCAAGAACGCGCAGCTCGCGCTGTGTTACAAGGAAGCCTTGAGTCTGCCAAGGCAGAAAGGTCACAAGCGCTAGTGGCACTTTCAACTGAAAAAGCAGCCGCTGCAGCTGGCACGTTTGCTAGGAATATGCAGGCAGCCGCTAGTGCTGCTGGACAAGCCTCTAGTAACCTTGCACGTACTACAACCAGTGGGGGCGGTGCCCAAATAGCAAGTAGCTCAAACATCGCATTACAGCAAATGATCGAGAAAGCAAGAACAAATGTATTCCAAGCAATTGGCGATCCTATAAGCAAGTTCTACGAGGCACACATTAGTGCCCTTAACGTACAAGGGCGGTATATACGCGAAAAGCGAGCACAAAAATATTACCAAGACGTTGCAGAGCTTGAAAAAATGGGCATCCCATACACAGCCGAGACCCCTGATTGGGTCTTGCGCAGCAATGTCTACACACAACGACAGAGCGATCTTAGCAAAGAACGGATGGATGCTCTGATGGCAGACTCTGCTGCAGCCAAACAAAGACAGATGGATGCGTTGAAAAACTCTGCTGCAGCCAAACGCGCCGCTTCTGGTTTTTCGCCTCAGGTCAACATCACCACCGGACCCGTTACACAAATGGACGGCACCAATTACGTCACAATGAGCGATCTGCAGCAGGCAGCATCGACAGCCGCTCGTGAAGGTGCCAACCTTGCACTTAGCCAACTACAGAGCAACCCGACAGTGCGTAGGCAAATTGGGGTGGCACGATGACGATTGGCATTGCTGCATTTATTACTTTTAGGCAGTCAGATTATTCGACTATAGTTGAGCAATATCAAAATTATTGGCCGTCGCAAACAGTCGATCAGCATACGTTTTATCCCTTTATCTGTAGTGCCATTGTTTCGGACTCCTCGGGCGGCCAACAAAGTATCTCTGTCAGTTTTGCGACAAGTCAAGTAATAACAGATTTGGTAGAAGCCGGTCTTGCAAATGCTTATTTTGCGGATTTAACCTTTTACCGATTTACGCCAACAGCAGACGGCACCCCGCCTACAAGCAAAACAGTAATTGCCAATTATATTGGTGAGACCATCTCGGCTTCTCAAGACGAAACTACCATTACCGTCGTAATTGGTTCGAGCTTAAGCGCTGTTGAAGCGCAGGCGCCACCGCGTAAATTTACAACTACGCTCATTGGAGAACCGCCAAAGCTATGACCGATACACCCACTTATATTGCTCCGCAGAGTGCGACCGCTCCAATCACTACCAATCTGCAAAAAGATGAGCTTGCCTCATTGCAGACTGCCAATCAAGACGTAACATCAGACCAAAGAATTGCCGCGATTGGCAATACAATTCCACTTGTATTTACAAAACAAGCTGGCAGCATTGGCGGTGTTTGGGTAACGCCTCCAGCTGTGCGCTATGGAGCCGAAGTCAACGATGTAGACGGAGATTCGTTTGCATTTGCAACCGTTGTAAGCGATGGTTGCTTGCCTTCTATACCAGCGTCTGATGTATGGAAAGGCCAAATCCAGCTCAATACTTTGTCCGATTTTGCGGCGGTAACATCCTGCGGCAGTTTGCCGACGACTGGCTTTGACTATACATTTGGATCAGTAACAACAATCGTCGAAGATTTTAGTGTCGCAGAGGAGAACAAAGCTTATTCGTTTAGCGGCAATTCTTATAGCATTACAATCCAAGGGTGCACAGCCTTTAGTTTTACAGATACTCGAATCAGGCCTAGTGCAACTAGCTCTTTGAATTACTTCCACCGATGGCAAGCTTTTGCAGATGGCGTTTCGATAGGCGGTTCTGGTGCGACTGAAAGTACTGGGTTTTCCGAATCGTTTAGCTTTGAAAATCCGGTAACATTCGTATTAACAGTCAGCACTTCGTTCACAAATTACTGGCCAAACCCAGCCTTCTTGGTGTTTTCGACCATCAGTTACGACTATACAACGACATCAATCGTTAGTGCGCCAACCATCCCTGGTGCCCCTAGCAGCTTGCCTCTTTTCCCTGGCGATGGCGGCACATTTGAAGGCATGACAATTCTTGCCGTAAAGGGGCGCTATGCAGTAGAAGCCGAGCCGGAGACATACAAAGAACAAATTAGATGCTTTGTTCGCAATGGCGTTGAAGTTGCCAGTGTTTTAAATGACGAGCAAGGAAGTAGCAACAATTTTGCCGACTTAGTATTTTATTTGCTGAACGCAGTAGGCAAGGTTTCCTCACAGTTAATAGACAAGCCCTCCTTTGTGGAAGCGCACAGTTTTACAACAAAAAACAATCTTTACTTCAATGGCGTTCTTGCCAATAGCGTTAATTTGGTTGATTACATCACGCGAGTTGCGCCCTTATTCCTGTTGCGTTTTGGACAAGTCAACGGCAAATATACTCTGCGTCCTGTTTTGCCCCTTGATATTGAGTTCAATATATCGCTCGATCCAGTAACAGCTGTTGCCTCTTTCGACGCTTCAAATATTGTTGCTGGGACTTATCGAAAAAGCTATATCGATACTAGCCGACGAAAGCCGTTTTGCGCTTTGGTGACTTGGCGTTCGCAATCCGAAACAACCTATGGCACGTCAAAAACAAACGAAATTCGCTATGCAAATACCGCTGTTGACGGACCGTTTGAGCAATACGATTTAGAGGAGTTTTGTACCAATGAGGATCACGCAGTTACGATAGGTAAATACATCATTGCTAGTCGCAAACACACAACGCACACCGTGTCGTTTCAAACCACGGATTTCATCACATCGCTGCAGCCAGCGGATATTATTCAGATCGCTTGGAGTTATGGAGCCAGCGTGGGCAATGGCGAAGAGAGCACCACTTTTTATCAAGTCGATAGCATATCGGAAGGGGTAAACGGGCAATTTCAAGTTGAGGCAACCCACTTCCCAACAACCGCTACCAGCTCTAGCCAAGTAGCACTTGACATGCTCGTCGGAATTTAACCATGACCGTTGCAGCCTTCCCATCTATTGAGCCTTCAAGTCGCAGCTGGACTCCTGGATCACAGCCTGTGCAATCTTTTACGGCTTTATCCGGCTATGAAGCCCGTGTCCTATTGGGACCAAACCCCATTGGCGCATCGTTGCAGCTTGGGTTTCAAAACTTGACAGAATCCCTTTTTCTTCAAATCACAAGCCATTACGCCACGGCGCAGGGAACATATGAAATCTTTGATTTACCTGCTGATGTATTTGCCGGAATGACCAGCTACAGCGGTGTAACGCCAAGCGGCTACAAGTGGCGATACGCAGGACCGCCAGCCATTAACTGGGTTGCGCCAGGCATAGGCAATGCCTCTGTCAGCTTGGTTGCAGTCAGTAGTTAAACTGCAGCTACCATAGAATCAAAGCACGTACAGCGTTTCCGCCAATGGCTAAGCAGTACACCGGAATTGATGGAGCCCTGTACGTTGACGACGTAAAAGTCGCCAGGGTAAGCAGCTGGAGTTTTAATGCTTCGGTTGATACGCTTGAAACTACCAGCTTGGGTGATTACGCACGGAATTATGTGCATGGCGTTCAATCGTTTAGTGGTTCGGCGACCCTGTTTTATTACGAAAACGCATCCAATCTGATCGAGGGCAAATCCTTGATGACGGATGTAATTAGAACGACACAAACACCGACAGAGCCAACTCATACGATGGAGCTGCGTTTTGAAAACGGCAGTCAGGTTCGTCGCGTTGCCTTTAAGTGTGCGCTAAATGAAGTTGAGATCAGTGCTTCAACTGGCGAAATTATTCAAGCAAATGTGACCTTTACAGTCTGCGGACCGCTTACCACTGTGTCAATGGTCTGATGGCAATCTGGATTGGCGAAGCTGGTGGCATCCGCCTTGGACGCCCTGATTCTGAAAGGGTTTATACGTTTGTCAGCCCATCCGATGTTGATGTTGGATCAAAGCGTTTTGGCTTCAAAGATGTAGCATCAAATTTAATTACTGGCGATCAGATTTGGATTCGCCGTGTAGACGATACAGGTGAGCCAACGTCTGATTTGCTCGACTTTGTTGATGCTTCCGGTTGGGGCGATGCCAGTCAGCACAGCGATGGTCAATGGTTTGTAAATGCGGACAGCGTTGGTGGCATTCGGCTGTTTGCGACATGGCAAGCGGCAATCAACAACAGCCTTGATGACGCAATTACTCTTGCAACTCCAGGCTCTAGCTATCGAGTCAGCTACGAACTGATCAAAAGCGATGATTCCTTTTTGGCGCAAACAATCAGCTGGACCTTAAATACAGATCGTGACGTTGCTGATTTCACGAGTCTTGGTGATTCGTTTAAGCAGCAAATGGGCACTCTTGTTTCAGGCAGTGGCGAGCTGGATTGTTTCTTTGATACAACTTGGAGGGGTGGAGCACCAAACTATACAGGGGAAGAAGAGTCTGCAATTTACTTGCATCGTCTAGCTTTGCGTCAAGAAATTGGAGCCAAATTTACTGGTGTTTTCCTGCTGAAAAGAAGCGACGCTGTACCGATTGGCACATTGATTGATCGTGCAGAAGCAAGACAAGAATTGTTCTATACGGCAGAATGCGTGATCACTTCAGTCGGCACCGAGCTTGTAGCGGACCAGCCAATCCATAGCAAGGTGCAATTCGTGACGACAGGACCGATACGCCTTCTTTTTGATTATGCAGGCGATTACTTGATCCAAGAGCAGACGCCAGGGGGCAAGATCCTTCAGGAATCGGGCTTTGGTGTCCTGCTAGAGGTTCCGGCTTAAACTAGAAGTACATATACGTCGATGGGCAGTGGCTGACCAGAAGATTACGCAGCTCAACAGCCTTGCAGCTGCTGACGCGCAAGCAACTGTTGACGTATTACCCGTTGCTGATGTCAGCACGTCTGAGACCAAGAAAATTACGGTTGCTGCCGCTGTAACGGCTGGGCTTGGGTCCGTTTCCAATAACACGATTCCAGCTGCAAAACTTGTTGATGGCAGCGTTACCAGTACGCAGCTGGATACGGCAGCGGTCGCAACCGCAAATCTGGCGGATAGTAGCGTTACGACTGCGAAGATAAATGATGATGCTGTAACGACGGCAAAAATTGCAGCTGGTGCAGTTACAGCCACTGAGATTGCCACTGACGCAGTTACGGCAACACAACTTGCTGATAACGCGGTTGACACCGGAGCTATTGCAGCAACTGCTGTAACAACAGCAAAAATCGCAGATGATGCCGTTACAAATGCAAAGATTGCTGCTGCAGCTGTAGGCACTGCAGAGCTTGTTGACGCATCAGTAACAAGTGCCAAGGTAGCGACTAGCGCCATTGCAACGGCTCAAATCCAAGATGACGCAGTAACAAATGCCAAATTGGCTGCTTTGTCTGTTGGCACAACGGAGCTGATTGATGGAGCTGTAACAGCAGACAAACTTGCCGCTGGCGCCATTGCGTCTGTCGCCATTGGTTCTAACTCAATCAATACAGAAAACATTGTTGATGGTGCTGTAACAGCGGCAAAACTTGCGACTGATGCAGTTGGTACTACAAACGTCGCAGATGATGCAATCACAACTGCCAAGTTGGCAGATGGTTCTGTTACAAATGAAAAAATTGGTGCCGGAGCAGTTGGTACAACCGAGCTGGGCAATTCATCGGTAACAGCCGCCAAAATAGCTGCGTCAACTATTACCAGTGCCGTTATTGCCTCTGGTGCTATTGGTACAACCCAAGTTGCAGATGGTGCAATCACTACCGCAAAAATCGCGGCTAGCGCTGTTGGTTCAAGTCAAATAGCCGCTGATGCTATTACAGCGACTCAAATTGCAGATAACGCAGTAGGAGCAGATCAGATTGCAGCCGCTGGAGTTGGAACCTCTGAAATTGCAGATGGCTCTGTTACAACAGCCAAGTTGGCGGATGGAGCTGTTACAACACCAAAGATTGCAGATGCCGCTGTAACAAGTGCCAAATTAGGCACTGGTGCAGTAAACACAACTGCCTTGGGTGCAGCAGCAGTTACAACCGCCAAAGTTGCAGATGCAGCAATTACATCGGCAAAACTAGCGGACGATTTAGATGGTAGTGAGTTTTTGGCTCAATCTGCCAATGTGGTTTTAGCTGGACCGGCAAGTGGCGCAAGTGCTGTCCCAACATTCAGGGCTTTAACTGCAACTGATGTTCCGCTACTAGGCGACAGTAATTTACCTGTCGCGTCCAATGCAACGCGAGGCACGGTAATTGTTGGCACTGGTCTTTCTGCAGATGGTTCAGGCGTTTTAAGTATCGCCAACACAGTTAGCGGTGCAACTGCCACAAAGATTAGTTTTAATGGGTCTGGTTTGATTACGGCAAGTGCAAATCTTGAAGCCGCAGACATTCCATCACTTGATACAAGCAAAATTACTACAGGGACATTTGGTAGTAGTTTGATTGGCACTGGTGCTGTGACTGGCGCCAAACTTGCCAACGAATCGACGGTCCAATTTGGCGGTTCGGGAAGTACGGCTGGCGTTGTTACATTCCCAACGGCTCAGTTCAAGGGTCAGTATTTTTACGATGAGCTAAACCAGGATCTTTATATCTGGTCTGGATCGGCATGGCTGCCGATCACAATTATTTCTGGCGAGCTGGTTTTTGCTGGAACATACGATGCAAGTGTCAATCAGGTTGACTCAGTAACTTCTGCTGGTAGTGCCGCTGGTTTAACAGTTAGCGCCGCGCTTCCTGCTGCTGCTGAATCTAACAATCGCTATTACCTAGTTGTTTCTGAGTCTGGCACAGGAACAGGTAACGCCCCTGCAGAAGCACTGGCACCACCCGACATGATTTTGTCGAATGGTTCTAGTTGGGAGTTGATTGACGTTTCTAACGCTATTGCAGGTCAAACGGCAGCGAACATTAGCTTTACGCCGTATGGAGATATCGCTGCTATTAACGTACAAACAGCAATTCAAGAACTTGATGACGAAAAAGTTGGCGGCAGCAATCCAACATTTAGCGGAAATGTAACACTAGATAGCACTGCCGTAATTGTATTTGAAGGGTCAACGGCAGACGATTACGAAACAACGCTGACATGCGTTGATCCAACATCAGATCACACAATCACGCTTCCGAATGTAACTGGCACAGTAGTTACAACTGGAGACACGGGCAGTGTCACTAGCACGATGATTGCTGATGGCACGATCGTCAATGCTGACATTAACGCAAACGCCGGAATTGCATTTAGTAAGCTCGCTAATTTAACGAGTGGAAATATCCTTGTAGGCAGCTCTGGCAATGTTCCCACAAGCGTTGCAGTAACAGGCGATGTAACCATTAGCAATACAGGTGTTACAAGTATTGCTTCTGGAGTAATTGTCAATGCCGATATCAATGCGAGTGCAGCAATCGCAGGCAGCAAAATCCAGGCTGCTACGACAAGCAATGCTGGAGCTGTTCAGCTTACCGATTCCACTAGCAGCACGAGCACAACAACAGCAGCCACGCCAAACTCGGTCAAGACTGCCTATGACTTAGCTAATGCTGCCGCCAAATATGACGACACCACAGCAAACTTTACTGGCACACTTCAAAACGGCGGAAGCAATGTTCTGGTAGACACTGATATTGGATCAACGGTTCAGGCCTATGATGCAGACACAGCCAAACTCGATGTAGTTCAAACGTTTACGGCTGTTCAGACGCTGACCGATCCAGCGATCGTCGGCACGATCCTTGAGGACGTTTATACCATCAGTGATGGTGCCGCGTTTGAAGTGGATCCTGGCAACGGCAGCGTTCAGCTAATTACTCTTGGCGCCAACCGCACACCCAAGGCAACAAACTTTGCTGCTGGTGAGGCTGTCACATTGATGATCGACGATGGCACCGCCTACACGTTGACTTGGACAGATGCAACTTGGGGCACCAGCGGAGTTGTCTGGACCGGCGGCAGTGCGCCTACACTTGCAACAACTGGATATACGGTCGTGCAGTTCTGGAAAGTCGGCACACAGGTGTACGGCGCTTATGTAGGAGACGTGGCATGAGGATTCCACTTGGTTTAAGAGCAGCAGCAGGCAACACCGGTGGTCCCGTTGGTCCTTCAAATCCTTGGGATATTGACTACGCCTCTTTTACTGGTACACCTGAGAATTGGTTTTATATCGGAGGGCAGGATCTCGGTATTGGTGGAGTTACCTTTAAATCGGACGGAACAAAAATGTATACAGTTGGCGGAAATAATGATAGTATTTACGAGTACAATTTATCAACTGCTTGGTCGTTAGGGACGGCTACTTACGTCCAAAGTTTTGACGTAAGCGGTCAAGATACAGCCCCACAGGGATTGCATTTTAAACCTGATGGTACTGTGCTTTACGTGATAGGCAACACTGGAGATAGCGTTTACCAGTACAGCCTTTCAACAGCTTGGAATATATCGACAGCTAGCTATATACAGAGCTTTTCAGTGGCATCGCAAGAGACTGGGCCAAGTGGGGTCTTCTTCAAAACAGACGGCACCAAAATGTATGTCATCGGCATAAGTGGTGATGATGTAAACGAGTACGATCTCTCTACTGCTTGGGATATTTCGACAGCTAGTTATCTACAAAACTTCTCTGTGGCTGCACAGGAAACTAATCCACAAGATGTCTTTTTCAAAGATGACGGCACTAAAATGTATATTACAGGAGGCAACACTGCTCGTTTGCAAGAGTATTCTTTGTCTACTGCTTGGGACGTATCCACAGCCACATATGTTCAAGACCGCGTTTATGGTGTTGCCAACATCATTCCTAGAGGTTTATTTTTTAAGAGTGACGGTAGTGCCGTGTTTGTTGCAGATGCAGAATATGAAAATATTTACAAGTATGATTTAGGCACTGCATGGGATGTCAGCACAGCTTCTTTTACCTATCCTTCAACTGACTATTTTAGCGTTGCCACAGAAGAAACTGCACCCAAAGACATTTACTTTAAGGACGACGGCACAAAAATGTACGTCCTTGGCAACACTGGAGATGATGTAAATGAGTATTTATTATCTACTGCTTGGGCAATACATACTGCATCATATACGCAAAGTTTTTCGGTAGCTGGAAAGGAGACAACTCCCAATGGTTTATTCTTCAAATCCGATGGAGCTGAAATGTATATTGTCGGCAACACTAGTGACAGCGCGCATCAATACACACTCTCAACTCCATGGGATGTTTCAACAGCTAGCTTCACGCGAAGCTTTTCCGTACAATCACAAGTGCAAGCTCCGGAATCCGTCTTTTTTAAAGACGATGGAACAAAGATGTACGTTTTAGATTCTGCTGGCGATGATGTAAATGAATACTCATTGTCTACTGCTTGGGACATTTCAACAGCAAGCTATGTACAAGCGTTTTCTGTCAGTACGCAAGATACCGTTCCGACTGGCTTATTCTTTAAAAGTGATGGGACAAAGATGTATGTAGTAGGGCAAAGTGGAGATGACATAAATGAGTACAGCCTCTCTACTGCCTGGGATGTATCTACGGCAAGCTACGAAAAAGTTAATATTTTGATACCATTTAGAACGCGGAGTCCAGAAGGCGTATTTTTTAAGCCCGATGGTGGGAAAATGTTTATTATTGATTCAACTGACGACGCTGTTTGGGCCTTTACCATCTCATGACCATGTACGCAAAAGTCGTCAACGACCAAATCGGCAAGTTCCCTTACACGCTTGCTGATCTTCGCACTGACAACTCCGGCACTTCGTTCCCGGATCCAATCCCTGCTGCAACTCTTGCATCGTTTGATGTTTATGAAGTAACAGAGACCCCTGCTCCCACTTTTGATAGCCGCACGCACGCAGTAAAAATGCGGGCAGAAAAGGTAAATGGCACATGGATGCAGGCATGGACAGTTAATGAACTTCCAGAGCAGCAAGCTGCCGCCAATGTGCGTGCGCAACGCAATCAACTGCTTGGCAGCTGCGATTGGACTCAGCTTGCCGATAGCCCGCTGGATGCAGACGGCAAAGCTGCATGGGCGTTGTACCGCGAATCCCTGCGCCTAGTCCCTCAGCAGGCAGGTTTCCCTTGGAACGTGCAGTGGCCTTCTGAGCCCGGTGCTAACTGATGGCAGTTAAGTCGAAAACAGCACTGGGGCGTGATTTGGAAACACTACGCAGCCACAACCGCTGAATATGAAATTCCTGTGCTTTGACGCCGATAGGTTGGTAATATCGCCTTAGATTTCTACATTTCTTTTGGCGGTCAAGGCAAAAACAGGTACAGGGCGCCTAGAACACCAAGCTGGACGCCCCAAAACTACTCGTGATGGTTACGGACAGCACAGCCGCCCACGTCGTCGCGGCAAGAAACCTCTGCGCGGGCAAGGTCGATAGCATAGAAACAGGGTTGGCGGTATGCCTTGCAATGGATCATCACGAAGAGGCAGTCATTACCGCCAAGCCGCCCGAAAGTCCATTCAACCAAATGATTCCGGCTCTGCTAACCGCTGCGGTGGTTGGTTTAGCCGGTCTTTTTATGCAGGTCGCCAAGCTAGATCAATCGGTCAATACGGTGGCGGCGGATATTCAGGAGCTTAAAAACGACAGCAAGGAGCGTTTGTCTGATCTTGAGGGGCGTGTGAGATACATTGAAATGTCGATTGGCAAAAGCCGGTAACTCTCTACACTGAAGCCAAACGCGATTCAACCATGGATCCCACCACCGCTGCCGTCATCGCAATCATCGTGGCTGCAGGCTCCGAAATCATCACCCTGCTGCCGATCAAAGAAAACTCTTGGGTGCAGTTGATCATCAAAGCCCTGAAGGTTGTTTTCCCAAAGCGCTGAAGGCTGACACGGTATGGCTAGCGCGATTCGGTCAAAAGACTTGGCGTGATCACCTGCGTAAAGCAGCACAGGACTACAAGTTCAAGAAAACGCTAGGTCCAAGATTGGATCGCGCAGAGGCTGATTGGTTAGCGGATCAGCCAGTAACACCAACGCCTGTTGTGGTGCATGAACTGCCTGACGACGAACTACAAACTGGTGAAAGCCGCAAGTTAAGCGGCGCCATGCAAATTAAAGCACCTTGGCTTGATCAATGAGCACGATTCAACTGCGTGATGCCGCAAAGCATTTCAAGCTGCTACCGCATCAACTAGCTGCATGGGATTGGCTGCAGGAGCAGGTATCTGCTGATGTGCTGGCGCAGTTCGCTGAGTTGTATCGCGCTGATCCGCTACCCAAGCAAACGCTGCCACCTGCATGGTTGGCACCAGCCCTGAAGATCATCAAAAAGTGGGAAGGCTGCAGGCTTGAGGCTTACCACTGTCCTGCTGGTGTGCCGACTATCGGTTATGGGTCCACCAGGCTAATTGATGGTCCTGTTCGCATGGGTGACAAGATCACGCAGCAAATGGCAGATGAAATGCTGCAGAACGAGGTCGAGCATCTATTTGCGCCTGGCGTTTTTACGCTGCTGCCAATGGCAAAGAAATGGCGATCTGAGCAGCAGGCTGCCATTGTGAGCTTTGCCTATAACGTCGGGCTTGGTGCGCTGGAGGAATCGACGCTGCGTAAGCGTTTATTGGCTGGAGAGGATGCAAATAAGGTTGTGATTGAGGAGCTGCCGCGCTGGAATAAAGCTGGCAGCAAAGTACTTGAAGGGCTCGTTAATCGGCGGAAGGATGAGGTTGCGCTTTTTACTGGCGGGCAGCCTAAGCAGCAGTCTGCAATCAAGCTGCGTCCTACCTCACCGTTTTACACCAAGCTGACACCACATATTGCTATCGGTGAGTTTGCTCTGTTCAAAGAAGAACGTCGGTTTGCTGCTGATTATCAGATCAGGACTGCAGCAGAACTGGCTGAGTTTTTAGAAAAGGTACGAGCGCAGTTTGGTGGTAAACCGATCATTATTACCAGCGGTTATCGCCCTGCTGCGATCAATCGAATGATTGGCGGTTCTAGCAGCAGCGAGCATTTATTCAATGATCAAGATATAGGCGCTGTTGACTTTTATGTTAAAGGTGAAGACATCTATAAAGTTCAGGATTGGTGTGACAAGAACTGGCCTTATAGTTTAGGCTATGGAGCGCTTTTAAATTTTGTTCATTTAGGTATGCGCAGAGGCAGACCAAAGGTGCGCTGGGATTATTAAGTCGCTACCCTGAAACATATGCGATCCGGCTATGTCTTGGGGGCAGTGGATGGTTGTAGAGTTTTCCGTAGAGGAGGAACTACAAATCGAGAACCAGGCTAGATCTGTTTATCGTTGCACAGATACAGAGCAGGTTTCTAGATTGTGCTCATCGTTGGTGAAACAAAACGCATACTATCAAAAGCTACTACGTCAAGCTACTGGTCATATTGCCGAGCTTGAAATGGTTGCTTTGTTGGCAGACGATGCTAAATCACTGTGCGCGTTTGATGATTTGGATCAGTCTCGTCAAGATGACACTCAGGACCAAACCCTGTTGTCAGGACTTCTTTTGACAGTCCTGTCGTTTTTTGTTGCTTGCGGTTTTGCCGTTCATCGTCTATGGCATCAAGTGAAACAAGCCAAGAATCCAACGACTCACGACTAGGCGTTTTGAGCGGCAAGCCTAGAAACTTGCGTAGCTCTTTTTTATCGCGGATTAAAACGCTTACGCCTGAGCTGTAAGCAATAAATACCCGCCCGTCAAAATCAACGTAGGTCTCGACAGATTGAAATCTGCTGATAGCCAGCCTATCTCGCTTCATACCAACTCCAATCTACTTTTGGCTCACGCCTTTTGCCTTTGAGTTCCCACGTTACTGTATCTGAAAGTGCGAACATTTCTGGTGGCTGCACAGTATGAAACCGATGTCCGCAGGATGGACATTTACGGTGTCGCCAGAAGCCTTTGTCGTCAGTGCGCACAGTAGAAACAACGTCACTTAGATGTGAGCCGCAATTAGGGCACGGCGGACCCATTTTATTGGACGCCATTGTCTACCCCCAACCCCAGATCAAGCTGGAGCTGTTGCTCTGTCTCAAATGCTTTTTTGGCGGTCCCTTCTTCAAGATCAACCTCATTTCGTTTTCTGATGCTCTGATCATTTTGCGTGCTGCTTCTCGACCGATGTTGAATGTTTGAGCGACTTGGACGACTGTTGTTTCTCCGCCTGTATCTAAACCGTATCGCATGGATAAAGCCTTTCGGTGATCTGGCGTCATGTATTCAAGCGCCTGATTGACCGCCTCGACTTTTGTATCCTGCTCTAGTTCATCATCTACAGATGGACCATCGCAGGCGATCATTTCAATCCAAGAACTAGCATCATCGTGCCCGTTTAGCTTGATCTTGGCGTCTAGGCTACCTGCGTCAATCGAGGAGGCTAAGTAATCCTTCATCGCCCGTTCGGTTACTCCAGCAACCTCAGCACACTCCGCGATGCTTGGTGCTTTGCCGTACTGCGCCTGATATTCAAGCGTGAATGTCCGCACTTTGCGAAGGGCATCACCAGCACCAGTCGGCAGTTTGATGATGCGATCTTGCACTTGGATTGACCGCATGATGCCTTGCCTGATCCACCAGTAGGCATAGGTTGAGAACTTATACCCGCGAGCAGGATCAAACAGCTCAACAGCGCGAATCAATCCGATGTTGCCTTCCTGCACGAGATCGTGCATCGTCAGGCGATTGGTCAAGTGCTTGTATTTCTTGGCGACGCCAACCACCAGACGTAGGTTGCCTTTGATCATCCGCTCTTTGGCACGTCTGCCAATTCGCAGAATGCGTTGCTCTTCTTTGCTGGGCTGGTCAGTTTGAACGGCGATCATCTTCTGGATCGCATGTCCAAGTTCGATTTCCTCTGCTGCGGTAAGCAAAGGGATTTTGCCGATCTGATTGAGGTAGTCGCGCAGTGTGTCTGACATTAGCCAAAAAGAAAGGGGGCCGAAGCCCCCGGCAAGATTAGAACGGCATGTCGTCGTCGGCAACCGCTTTTGGTTTAACTGGCAAGGTAAATTGAGTGATGGTTACATCAAGTGATGCGCCAGTCGAACCATCTCTTTTGAGATAAGTTTCAATGTGAGCCTCACCTGTGACAGTCACTTGACTGCCTTTTGTCATGTAGTCATCAACGACCTTGGCTCGTGGACCCCAAACGGCACAACGCAAAGATGTGGTGTGTTGGTCGCCTTTAATCTTTCTGTTGACCAATAGCGTAAAATTGGCGACTTCAAGTTCACCAATAGTTTTCAGTTCAGGGTCAGCGGCGAGACGACCTACTGCGGTAATTTGGAGCATGATCCGAAGAATTTGGAAAGGATGATTGAAAGTGCTTGCTGCGCCGTGTACTGTCTAGCCGTCATGAAATGTTCGAGCTGCTGCCTCAAATGAGGCGACACTAGATCGTTCAGTTCGGCGTGCTGATGATGCTTCATTGTGTGTCGTTGTGCGGCATAAGCTGCCGCCATCTGCGCGTGCATCATCTCATCAGACATGGCGCTGCCGTGATTAGGTTGACAGGCGCTCCTGGATAAACAGCAGGTGTTTAGGGAGCGTGATGTGAGCTGTCATTAGCTCACCTTCGGGCACCTCAAACACTTTGTTGAACTCCTTGATAATCTTGTTGCGTTTGGCAACAGGTTCTGCCGCTAACATGTCACGGATCGTTTTAAGATCCTTGTCTGTAATAGGCAGTTCTTCAGGGTCAAGCTCAGGTGCCGTCTGTTTCTTTGTAGCAGCGGCGACTGGTTTTGCTTTGGCTGGAGCTGGAGCCTCAACACTTGGTTGCACTGGGGCATCCTTTGCGGCTTCGACTTCTTCTTTAGCCCACAGCTCATAGCCGAGACCAAAGAAGTAGGCTGCTGCAGCACAAAGCCCGCGACGGTGAGTGTCAGTTAAAACGCGGCAAGATACCTCGTCAAACTGAACGGGCTGGTTGCGATGATCCTGGCAGGGATACGGGAAGCAAACTGTTGCTTCACCTTCAGGACCACGGAAGTAGCCCATGATGTAGCCGCTGTGGTCAGGCGCACGCCAGACATGGCTACCGTTGTCGTCTGCCATTAAGGCAAACTGCCAGCCTGGTGCATGGCCGTGCAGGTAATGCGCGATCCTCGCCCAAGAAACGTAATCAGCGGCGTAGGATCCTGTGCCCTTGCGGAATACGTCATCTTTCGTGATGACACCCGCAAGATTTGGGAAAGTCATGAGTGAGTAGCTAACGCAGTGAGAGTAATGATGGCGCCAGGTTGTTCACCTTCAATGCAATATCGCTTAATGGCATTAAGAGTTACCACTTGGCGATCATCATCAAATAAAACCCCTGTAAGAGCATCGTTGGTCGATCTGACGAGTTTTTCAATATCGCCATTTCGAGCTGAAGTGCAGTGTTGGGGGGCGGACGGGCGTAAACCATTTTTGCCAAGATGCGAGGTTGGTCTCTGGAACTTGAATACTACTGAAAGTGCCATGGCTGGAGTGGTATCCCAGCCAGAAGGCTTAGCGGCTAAAGCTGTGAATTTAACGTCTTGCCGCCATGGTTTGACGTTTTGGCTGGATTCCACCATGACACCTTTGCCAAGGTGCCGCTTGCTGCCTTGAGGAGCAGGTAAACCGTGAACGGCAAAGGTGATGGAATCGTTCAAGACACTCTTCGGAGCTGGTAGTAGATTGTCACGTTTCTAGTGGCAAGTCCACTGTCTATGTCTTGTTCTTTAATCGTGCGGATCGCTTTTTCAGCGTCCTTGCTGTGCTTGTAAGTGTTCCGCTGACAGCGAGTGTATTTGGCGTTTGGGAACTCGTAGATGCCGTCTTCGGTTTGGAAGCTATCGAGTTCGCCTAAAGCGATTGCACCTTGGATTTGTTCATTGATGAAAGCTTCCTGAGCATCTAATTCATCGCGCTGATTGCGGATGCTTAAAAGCTCGTCAATCAATTCTTGTGCGGTAGTCATGATTGTGATGCGCGGTAAGCGGCTTGCAGAATGCGTTTTGTTGTTCGATGTACTGCAAAGTAATTCCTGCAGCTAGAACGGCTGCTAGGCAAAAAAGAAATGGCAAAGAGTTGCGGATAATTGACGGCTTCTTGTATGAATCAAGAAGGACATAAAGACCGCGTTTTAGACGAACGGTGTGTTTCATGTGCGATAGGCAGAAGCTTGAGCCTGAGTCAGATCATACTCTGATCAGATGCAGTGCGCAAGATCTCAAGGCGCGTTCATTCGTGATAATGCCTTGCAGCGTCGAGTTGCCAGCAATACTCCAGGTAAGCCACTTGCCATTCAGACTCGCTTTCTAGCATGTACTTCTGCATAGGATCGAGCACAATGCAATCCTCTTTCGGTATGTGGTCAAACCATGCCCAAAGGCGTTTAATAAAATGCCAAATTCGCTTAAGCATGATCAGTTAGAGAATCCCTCTTCGAGATTGACAGTAATGCCGCACTCATCCCATAGACGAGCTGCATAAGCTTTCCGCAGTTCGCGTATCTCTAAAGCTTTTTGCCAATGGTTGAGGCGAGCAAAATAAGCTTCCCGAACAGTCTCCCAGGTGTAACCCGTGAAAATCAATTCACTGGGCACAGATTTGACGCCATTTCTAGCCATGAGTTTTGTGAAAGGCGATGCCATGATGAGGTCTGCACGCCTTAGCGCCAGTCCTTGTCACGATTCTTGATGGTTCTACTTAGAACCGTGCTTAAGGCTAGGAAATGCCGCATCACGACTGCGACCTGATGATCCTGCCCGTTTTTTGCCTAGCCGTTCATATCGTGCGGCACTGATCAATTTGGCATCAGCCGCAGCCTCTTCATAACCGGGCGGATTAAGTTCTGGACGCTCAGCAAAAATAAGTCGCCAGTCCAAAGTGTCATCCATTAGAACGGGCAATTCTCTACCTTAAAAGCATCCCAAGCATCGACCCAAGTTCCCAGACATTCATCGGGCTCATTCTGCAGCAGCTTAATTTTGCCAGGACCGACTACAACGGTGTAACACCAATCAACTGTAATCATCGGGCGATGATCTATCAACATTGACAAGTAACCGCCAAGCTGCGCAATTGCGGGCTTGCGTGTATTAACAGCATTTTCTGAACCGACCGTTTTTAAGTCACCCAATACAACCTTGCCATTCGGTGTTTTAAGTAGAAAATCAAAACTGCCGCCAATTCCTTTTCGACTATCACAAAGTCGGTACTCAACTGCTAACGGCTCACTATCTCGAAAAAGCCAGCAATCATCAAGCTCTTTTGTCCATTCTTGATAATCGGTTAATGGAAGCTCCTCTCGTTTTAGCAGCTTTTCACAATACTCATGGACACTGTTTCCCCTTGGCGCCCATATATGCTTCGTCTGCTCAAAATGCCGCCGCTGGTCAGGGTTGACACGATTTGTTACCTTTGAAACACTAAACGGCAGCCAGCGACCCTTGTAGCGATACCGATGCAAACTCGGGAAAAACTCAAGATCTGAGATAGGCTCTAGCACGTCGTCACTGGCAGTAGGAGCTGCCACCATAGCCTGCCACAATGAAAAACGCCCTATAGGCTGCGACCCACAGGGCGTACTAACGAAACCACCACTATCCTACATGACTGCAGAACAATTTGGAAGAGGCATCCGTCCTTTTTCGCTAATTCCTAACGAAATCCTAGATACCGCACCGGATTATCACATAATCATGGTTTGGTGTGCTATTTGGCGACATGCCAATGGCAGCGAAGAAGGATGCTGGGCTTCGGTACAACGCCTTTCAAAAGTAGCAAGGATAGGCCGAGATCGTACTAGGTCAGCAATAAAATGGTTGAAAGAAAACGGATGGCTAGTAGCAAGTGAACGGCCTGGATTCACCACGACCTACCGTTGTACTTTAGAGGGCGGCGGATCAAAGTATAACGAAATTGAACCGCTCAATTCAGCGCAGCGCCAACCCCTACTGGACACCAGTACCCCTACTGACAGCCAGGAGGGGTACCCCTACTGGGGGCCAGGAGGGGAACAATATCCCCTTAAACAAGATCCCAACAGCCTCTTGTCTTCCGGTATTTCTGACGAAATACCTACAGACGCTGCTGCAAACGAGTTTTGCAGCGGTTTTTCTCAGGACTCATTGCTGCCAGCAGTGGACCCGGCAACACCCATCCGCAAGCCCCGTGCCAAGGGCAGTGAGGAGTTCGAGCGCTTCTGGAAGCTGTACCTGTCAGCACCAGTGCGAGCGGGCAGTCAGTCCAAGCCAAAGGCGTTGGCGCAGTGGCAGAAAACAATCCGGCACCACTCTGAGGCAAAACTGTTCGAGGCATTGGAAACTGAGATCGCCTACCAAGCAGCAGCAGCAGGCAGCTTCGTTTGCCCGCTACCCGACTGCTTCAGGTGGTTACGCGATGAGCGTTTTAACTCTGTCACTGATCGGCCTATAACTACGGCTGGCACAATTCCCGACGTGATTCGATGAAACTCTTTAGCCCCGAATCAAAAAACCATCTGGTCTACGCTGTGCTTCCTAAAGCCGCCAAGGAAGGAACCGCACCTGCTTTTCGTTCTGTCGATGCCTATGACTTTGAGGAAGCCGAGCGCAAGCTAGACAAGTTCCAGTTACGCAATGCCTATCCGCATCCGTTAGGTCGTTATGACGAGTTCGGAAGGTATATGACTTACACACCGCCAGTTGAGGGTGGAAGTCCAGGTCGTTTTATCCTCCACCCGTTTGCAGAAGAAGAGCGCAAGCGCGAGGAGGCATTTGCCTGATGCCGCTAAAACGCATTTCCACCGAGCACGGTGCTCGTGAACTTTTGGAACGTCTCATCCGTGCAGGACGTTGCACGCTGGAAGACTTTGACTCGCCACCACCGGGTCACATCAATCCAGACACTTACCGCAACTTGCTTCGTGATCCAGATCATTACGCCGACCCGAAGGTCAAACTGACCGAACCTCGTGACTTCGAGCCGAAGTCTGAAAAGGCTGAAACCCCGCTTCCTTACTGAGTTTTGACTGAAAAGCGAACTGCCGTCAAAGTCGGTCTGACACCTGCCGAGAACGAGCACATCACTCGTCAGGCGCAGGCGTTAGGGATGGATCGCTCCACCCTGATGCGTCTGAGAGCCCTAGGAGACCCGTCAGTAGCCGCTACAGCCTCTGTCGCGCCTCTGACACTGAAGAGCTACCACAACGCCGTTGCAGCCGCTCTGAGAGCGTCCAGAGGTTGCGCACCGCGTCCGATCATCGAAGCCATCGCCGCTGCCGTCTTGAACACCGTCCATGAAAAACCCAAAGCGCACGTCGGATCCGCAAGAACTTCTCAGACTGATGGATGACTACTTGGTCGCCCTTTATCACGAGCGCCATGACCCCAAGAGACCGCCTGAACTCACTGATCGAATCTGCCGCGTCTTCCGTCCAACCGACTTACCAAACGCTAGATGACGGCAGCGTTGTCGTCTGTCTTGGTACTACCTGCGGCACGGTTAGCAGTTTCCACCTTGTCGAGCCAAAACTCAACCAGCTCAAGGCGTTACAAGAACAATCGCTATAACCGACAACCGCTCAATGCTTTCCAGGTGCTGTATGATGCACCTGGCAGTTGTACCCTTGCTGCCGGGCGGCCTTAGGAGTAGTGACCTAAGGATATGGTTCTGAGTTCTGTCGGGGCTCAGAACTGTTCGCCTGCAACTCACCACTCAAGCCAGCCCGACACATTAAACCGACTTAATTAGTTAGAGCCAAAACACTAAATCCTCTATTTGAAAATACATCCAAAGTATGATAAAGTGCATCTGCACAATTCACTACTCCTGTGTTTCTCGATCTCCCGACTACTGAAAGCGACACGATCAGGGCACTCTCCATAAAAACGATCTACGCAGACAAAATACGAGAACGATCTAAAACATTCGAACTCCGCACCTATTGCCCCAATATCCTGCCCGGTGGCTGGTGTGTTCTTTATGAGGGTTATCCGACTCAGCACATTCAAACCGTCTTCAAAGCAGGCCGAACTTTCAAGTTGCCACCAAATGACGCCTGGCAAATTTATGAGCCGTACTTTGGAATCGACTTCGACTCATTCTTTACTTACTTCCGCAAGCGGAAATTTGCTTACGGCGTCGAGATAGAAGATGTTATCTCCTTCGACCCAATACCACTAGCCGAACTTCGCTTTGAACATAATTTCAACGTACCGCAAGGATGTCAATACTTAAAAGGTTCCTTCCATAAGCGGATTCTTGATATTGTTAACCCGACTTGACTTATCCATAAAAATCCTCCATTTGACTCCCCAAGCATCCTATCCAATACTGTAAACAGTCAGATCACTCCTGACTGTTCACCCGACAATCATCATGCCGAACATCATCAAATCACGTCCGGTCATCATCTATGACACGTTGCTCAAATTAGCCGATGGCACACTTGAGCATTTTGTCGAAGATCTTACCCATCATGATCGCCGCTTCCTTGAGACAGTCAAGCCCGACACTGTATGGCTTTGGATTGTCCACAAGTGTGGCACTCATTTAGCTCGGTGGGATCAAGATGCTTATGCCGGTTCCAAAGACTCACACCTTGAAGCTTTGATCCGACAGGGTTGCATTGGGATGTGGCCGACTCACAAAGCTTTTCTTATCCACATCACCGACAAACAAAAGCACACTTCCCCTGGAGCCTACGGCTTCATCAGGAAAGTTTCTCTGCAGCACCTGCAAACCAAACTGCCAAGGCCGAAGCCTGAGGTCAAACTGCCCAACCTTAAGCCGCAGCAAGAGGTTTACTCTGCCGCCTTTGCCTTTGCATCTCTCTAATCATGACTGAACAAAAATCACCTGACACCGACAACATCAAGCCGATCCTTACAAAGGAAGAGCGCGAACTGCATTATCAAAAACGACTGCAAAAGATGGGAGAATGGCTTTTACATAATCGAACTGCTCTGTTCGCTGTTCAGTCGGTTGTATGCAGTGCAATGTGCGACTGGTGTGAGGATGACTCACCAGAGGCTGACGTGACTGCCCTGCATCGCATGATCGACGTTTTGGATCTTTATGTAGAAATAATCGCCAAGCTAAGGAATACTAATTTTTGCCCCGATCACACGGACTGAAATGTACGAAATCTTTGCCATCATCACCGATGAACATGGCAGTCGTTGCAATCCCACTGGTGAAGGATCACATGATCGCCGTGTAGCTGAAAATCTCATGCTACGCCGCATGATTAAACATCCAACCGTCAAATTCTTTGTTGATTTTGTCCCTTGTGAGGATCAATTCAATGCTTACTAAACCGGGCCTACAAAACCTCGGTCCATTGATCTGGACTGCCGGTGTTGAATCACGTTGCCTAACCGACGAACAATTCTTTCGTGACATCGGCAACATTGTCACTCTCTACATGTCAGGCGATTGGGGTTCCATAGATGAGGATGACTACGAGAGCAATCTCGAAACTTGCCGCAACAAGGATGGCGGCACCATCATGGGATGCTACAAAACATTCGACAACACTAGGATCTGGGTCATAACATCCGGCTATGCACAGCAGCACATGGGCCGAGATTATTGCTACACAACCGTCCTGTTCCCCGAGGAATACTGATGGAGGTTAATCCGCACATTGCAGCAGGCATCCGCAAAGGAATAAACGACCTCTACAACATGGGTGCCGAACATTTTGCAGACTATTGGCTCCAGGAACTCCATCAGGTAGACGGCTATCCCATAGAAGACCGATGGCACGCATACAATCTCCACTTAATTCAGAAGGATATTGCTCAAATATCCGCCGAAACTGGGCAATCTATTCCATAAAAATCGCTCATCTAAAACTATAGCCGAGTGCTTGACTTACGCTCAACCGATTGATACTATTAAAGGGTGAATGATTCACAACCGTTCACCCAATTCACTCACCCGACTTTCTCATGGCACACAATTTCACAGATGGCGTGATGATGCAAGGCGAAGCCGCCTGGCATGGTCTTGGCCAAGTCGTAGAAGGCACACTTCCAGCCCGAGAAGCTTTTGTCAGGGCTAACGCGCTTTTTGAAGTGGACAAAGCTCCGCTCTATTTCAAGAATCCTGTCACTGGCGAACTTGCTGAGGATGACCAAAGATGTGCGACATATCGCACTGACACTGGCGACAAGCTTGGCACTGTCAGCCTCGGTTATGAAGTCATCCAGAACGAGCAACTCTGCCAGTTTGCTGAAATGCTCCGAGATGACGTAGAAATGGAGACCGTAGTTGTGCTCAAAGGTGGAGCTAAGATCGCCTTCTCTGCAAAAATCCTTGGCACTGATGCCGACGTTGTAGAAGGTGACACGATTCACCGCAGACTGAACGGCTACCTGTCACATGATGGCACTACTTCATTCGGTGGCATGTTCAGCAACATCCGCATTGTCTGTCAGAACACTCTGGGTTGGGCGATGCAGGATGCTGACAAGCACGGCAAACAGTTCAAGATCTCCCACACCAAGCTCGGTGTATCCCAGATTGATGCGACTCTCAGGTCCATTGATGTAGCCCGACAAACCTTTGCTAAGGAGGTCGAGGATTACAAGCGCATGGCCGAGACTCCTATGGACTTTGACTCCTACCGCACCTGGCTGACAAGTCTGTACAACATGCCGAGCGTCAAGCTGGAGGATGGCACACTACGTCCGGGCACCATTGAGGATTCCAAAGTCAAGTGGAACAAGCTCAGGAATGCTTGGGCAGGCGGCTTTGGTACCACCATTGCAGGTGTATCCGAAACTGTCTGGGGTGCTTACAACGCCATCACTGAAGTGGAAACCAGTCTGAGAGACGCACCTACCAGCAGGAACATCGCCACTGTCAATGGTTACTATGTCCGGCAGATTGTGGACAAAGCAAGGTCACAGGCGATGGAGCTATGCAATGCTTGACCGCCTCTAACCAAACATCCACAGGGAGCCGAGTGCTCCCTTTTTTTGTGCCATAAAGCCGAACTTCAATTTTTTCCGCAGGAATTGCATCATGATCTAACCTACCTGATGACAGTTCTGGAGGAAAAAAACAATGATCGGCCTTGGGACTCCAGTGGTGGCCTTGCTTTTCAATGTATCCTCACGGACACCTTACCTGGCAGCTGCCACTCATTTCATCCACAGAATGCTGCAAAAAATTCTTAATTATCGGTGCATCCGCATGGACTACAACGGTTTTGGTTCTCCTATATATTAAAAGAGTGGAAATTCAACCACACCCCATCACTAACCCGACAAGTTATGACATTTGAAGACCGACTCAAAGCTTCAGGATATGAGGTTTTTGATCCATATGTGGGAGCATTGTGCCGAGAAGACCGCAACCTTCATCATTACTCTTACCTGGAGACTGACCCGGGTGTGTGGACTTTTCAAAAGCGCAATTCTGCTCACAACTTGATCAAAGAAATCGTCTTTATTCCTCATCCATAACCGACTCAACCAGGGGGCTTATGCCCCCTTTCATCCCATCACTAACCCGACAAATGTCCTTCACCAACGTCGAACCTAGACTCACACTAGAAGCCCGCACTATGCTCACTAAGCTGGTCGGCATTCTCATTGCAGATGGCAGCATTGATGCCGCAGAAGATGCTCCCTTTAATCCGTTCTGCCCTGGGGATGACCCGAAATTCCATGAGCTAGTCCAAGATCTAGTCGATCAAACCTATGAATTCATGCTAGCAACCGCACATGACATGATTCCTCTGGGATGACCGACTACCAACACCATAAGGGTGCCGACTGGCACCCCTTTTTTTGCCCTATAAGCCGATCTTCACTTTTTTCCATCAGAACTGTCATCATGATCTAACCTACCTGATGACACTTTTTTAGGAAAAATCTAATGTTCGGCAGCGGAAACCCTGTCGTGGCCTTGCTTTCCAATGTATCCTGGCGGACAGTCTGCCTGGCTGCAGACTCCATTTCATCCACTAAACTGCTCCTAAAAAATCTTAATTATCGGCGTATCCGTGTGGACTACAACGGTTTTGGCTCTCGCATATATTAGAAACATGAAGAACAGATCATTTCCCGTTCTTCACTGAACCTGGACAACCGAATATCATCCGCGTTGCCCATTCGGTACAGCCTCACTATCTGTGCCGAACTTATCCACACTTACACCCGACATCATGGCTACTCCCAAACTGGCAAACGGTCCTCAAGTCACCACTGACAAGATGGGCCGTACCCTGTACTGGATTGACCGTAAAAGAGTCAAGGAGTCTGTCTACAAAGCCGCAGTCAACATCCGCCATCAGACGGAGATTGACTATGGTTCAGGAATTGTTCGAACCGTTCCTACACTCCCTGAGATCGAGACGGTAACAGTCACAGTCGAACCGACTCAACTCAAGATCGAGCCGAAGCTTCCCATACTTCCGCCCGTCTCTACTGAGTCCAAAGCCGAGTCCGTGTTGGATCAGTTAGACGCACTCCTCTTAGAAGTACGTCGCCACTTCCAACCCACTACAACCGGCAAGGAGCGCACCTTTCTCGCTCTTTGTCAGATGCAAGACTCGGGCTACTATGCAGGTTACGCCGAAGCTCTTGTGGTAGCTGGTTCGCCAATGGCAGCTAATGCTCTCATTGGCTCCCTCCAACGTAAGGGGCTCATCCGATATGAATCCAAGGAGGAGGCGAGATACAGACTGATCTCCACTGAAGGTCGGTACTTCCATCTCACTTCACCCGAAGTTCAAGATGCTCGGATCATTGAACCAACTGCTCTCGGAATGCAAGTTGGAGATGCTCAGCTAAAAGCCGAACTCTCCACCATTGCCTAACCGCACTACACCCCGCCACAAGCGGGGTTTTTTTGTGGCAACTCTCTCCACCATCCAACTGTCCACAGCGGACCTTACGCAGCCTCACCACCACTAGCTTCCCAGCCTCGGTCTTCTCTTTTTTCCGCAAATTCTGTCATCAGGTACCTAAGGTCATTGCACAAAACCAGCGGAAAAAGTAAGCTTTCGGCATGTCTACGCAGCTTTTTGTGCCATGACCGACTCAAAAGAGTCTGTTCAGTCCATAAAATCCCTCAAACAAGACCCGAAAAACGCCAGAAAACGCACCGCACAATCGAAGTTCCTCATTGAGGAGTCGCTAAAACGCTATGGCGCCGCTCGTTCTATCGTCATTGACGAGTCGAACCGCATCCTTGCCGGTAACGGCACCATTGATGCTGCTACCCGAAGCGGCATTGATAAAATCCGCGTTATCGAAACCGATGGCGATGAAATCATTGCCGTACGTCGCACTGGCTTGACCGAAGACGAAAAAGTCGGTCTTGCTCTAGCCGATAACCGCACTAGCGATCTCTCCGAATGGGACGCTCAGATGCTCGCTCAACTAGCCACTGAACACGACGTTCTACCCTGGTTCTCCGAAGACGACATCTCTCAGCTCCTAGGCAAAGAAGACGAGTTTGATCCTGACGACCCCGAAGATCAAACCAATAAAATCGACGACGTTTTTCAGATCATCGTCAACTGCTCTTCCGAGGAGGAGCAAACTATCCTCCTAAACCGTCTCCTTGAAGAAAACTACGAATGCCGAGCATTAAATTCGTAAACTCCTCCGAAATTCAGCGCACTGCCAGAGTCGCTCAACTCGAAGGATTATTTGACATCACACCTGACACCAAATCGTCGGTAAGCTACGACCTAAACATCCCTATCGAAACTTTCGATTGGAATGTCGGTGTTATCGTCGGTCCATCCGGTAGCGGTAAAACCAGCATCGCTCGCCAATTATTTGGCGATCAGTTCGATCCTAAATTCGACTGGAGTCCTACAAAATCAATCGTAGACTCCTTCCCATCTTCAATGTCGATTAAGGAGATAACATCCCTTCTCTCCTCAGTCGGCTTTAGCTCACCGCCAAACTGGTTACGTCCATACCATGTCCTAAGCAATGGCGAACAATTCCGCGTCAGCATCGCTAGAGGTCTTGCCGAAGCGCCTGATCTCTTAGTCGTTGATGAGTTCACCTCAGTCGTGGACCGCACTGTCGCTCAAATTGGCTCTGCCGCAATCGCTAAAGCTGTACGCCGACGTAAACAAAAATTTGTCGCCGTAGCTTGCCATTACGACATCCTCGAATGGTTACAACCCGACTGGGTTTTTGATCCCTCTACCTCCCGCTTTGCGCGGGACTGTCTTCAACGACCCCAAATCACTCTCCAAGTTCAACCCGTATCGGCAAAGGAATATTGGCCTATCTTCAGTAAGTTTCACTATCTAAATAAAAAAATCCACCCCGGCGCTAAAGCATTTTGCGCTTTCTACAACGGTAGACCCATCGCCTTTACTGCCGTTCTAACCATGCCATGCCCACAAGGTACTCGCTGGAAAGAACACCGCACTGTATGCTTACCCGACTTTCAAGGTGTAGGCATCGGTAATGCAATGTCCAATTTCATTGCATCATGCTTCCACGGTACTAGAGGTCGTTACTACCTATCCGTAACCGCTAATCCTGCCATGGTCGCTTATCGTGCTAAATCCCCGCTATGGTACATGACCCGTAAACCCTCCAATAACTGCGATCAACGCAAACGCCGCAACATTAAAGCTAACTCTGAAGCCATGACCCAATGGCGTAAAGCATTAGGAACTGATCGCATTACAGCATCTTTCCGCTATTGTGGACCTAGCAACCCTGATGCTGCTGCCGTTCTTGGGATCAAATAAAATGCCAAAACGGAAAGACGGTAAAGAAACAGCTCAGCGTGCCTCGGCCGCTGAAAAAGCCTACCGCTATAATCGCCTCTTCCAGGTCATTAGAAACGGCGGTACAACTCATGACTGCATTCGTTTTGCGGTCAATACCTGGGGAGTATCTGAGTACACCGCTCGTAAGTACATCCCTGAAGTCCGCGCTTTAGTGCGAAAGGACTTCGAATTAGACAGAGCGCAATTTGCCGCTGAATTGATGCAGCAGGCCAGCTCCATTCACATGGAAGCAAGGCGTACTGGCAATTTAGCTGTGGCGCTCGGTGCAGTGAACGCGCTAGCCAAGCTGGCAGCGATCCTATGACGATTCTTCAAGGAAGGCCGCAAGGTTGCATTCTTGATCCGCCTTTACCTGCAAAAGATCCAGAGTACGATTTTCGCGGCTTTCCAGAACAGCTATATGAAACACTGACACCGCCTCAAAAAACGGTGTATGACGCACCAGAGCGCTTCAAGCTCCTTTGCTCTGGCCGACGTTTTGGTAAAACATACCTTTGCATTACTCGGCTTATTAACTGGGCGATGGAAAAGCCCGGCAGTCTTTGTTGGTATGTGACTGCCAATTACCGCATGGCGAAGCAGATTGCATGGCGACAGCTAAAAGCCATGGTTCCACCTGAAGTCTTCCTCGCCAAAAACGAAGCTGAACTGATCGTTGAATTAAAAAACGGCAGTGTGTTGGCGCTAAAAGGCGCTGACAATCCTGACAGTTTGCGCGGTGTTTCTCTTAGTGCCCTTGTTGTTGATGAAGCAGCTTACGTTCGGCAAGAAGCATGGGAGATGGTGCTGCGACCTGCATTGTCAGATCAAGGCGGTCCAGCATGGTTCATTACTACACCGGCTGGTCTTAACTGGTTTCACGACTTATGGGAACAGGCACACATTGAAAAAGACTGGCGAACATTCTCTTACACAACAGTTCAAGGCGGCAATGTACCCGAGCATGAAGTAGAAGCGGCAAAGCGCACGCTAGATGAGCGAACTTTTAGGCAAGAATACTTAGCTAGTTTCGAAACGCTCTCTGGACGTGTTTATCCCGACTTCGGTGACGACAACATCTCTGATGAAGTTAAGGATATGGGTGGTGAAATCTATTGGGGCACCGACTTTAACGTCAGCATCATGGCAGGCGTTCTCGGCAGCAGAGTTGGCGACACACTTCATATCTGGGATGAACTAGCCGTTCAACAGTCCAATACTGATGAAGTCTGCACACTCCTAAGACAGCGTTTCCCTGATCGGCGCATTATTGCTTACCCTGATCCAACTGGTTCTGCCAGAAAGACCAGTTCGGCTGGCAAAACTGACCATGACATTATTCGGCGTTACGGTTTCCAGTGCGTAAGCCCCAAAGCGCCATGGGCAGTGAAAGACAAAATCAATGCGACCAACTGGATGATCCGCACGGCAGACGGTCATCTCAAGCTATTCATTCATCCGCGCTGCAAGCACACCATTAAAGCGCTTAAGAATGTTACCTATAAGCAAGGCGCCGATGATTATGTGATCGACAAAACGGCAGGTATTGAGCACTGGACTGACGGCTTAGGCTACCTGATACTTGGCGCCTTCAACCCGCTGTATCAGCGTACTGGCAAGAGCACAGGAATCAGGGTATACTAAGCCGGTTCGGTTCATACCCTACTCATGCTCAAAGGTTCAGAACTACTCGCCAAGGTCAAAGAGCTTAAGGACGCCAACAAGTCTGAGCTTGTCCGCGAGTGCGGCTATGTCGATAAAAACGGCAAGCTGTGCTACACCGCTTTTTATGAAGCATTGCTCGAAGCCAAGGGCTTTGAAATGCGGCCTTCTAGCAAGCGTGGTCGCAACTTGACTTACAAGACCAAGGTGCAGTTCAACGGCAAACTGCAGATCGGTGAAGGCTACGTTCAGGAAATGGGCTTTAAGCCTGGCGATGAGTTTGAGATCAAACTCGGACGTAAGTCTGTAACTCTCCAGGCCGCTGCTCATGGTGGCAGTGAAGTCGCTGAACTGGCTATTGCTGCTTAAGAGCCGCTTCAATTAAAAAGGAGCCAAGGTTGGAAAGGGTGCGTCCTTCCGCCTTGGCTTTTTCTTTTAGCGCCTGAGCGACTGCAGAAGGCAGGATGAGCTGCACGCGAACACCTTGCGCCATACCCTGATCGTGGTAGAGTCTACGCAAGGATCATACACGGTCCTGCCTACTCACTCGACTCACCATGATCGACTCTACTCTCGCTACTCCCGACACTCAAACTTACAAGTTTGAGACTGCAATAATCATCGGCAAAGGATCTCCTGCTTATCCATGGGCAAAGTGTTTGCTCCCTAATGGCGATCAGGCTTTTATTTATCCCGATGATGAAGAGACTGTATTTCCCAAAGAACTTCCTGCTGGCACTGAAGTATTCATAACTTCGGCTCGTCCTTGCAGAAAGCCTGGCAATACAAAGTGGACCGTTAATCCGCTTCACATCATGCTGCAGCCAGAAACGGTCAAGCAGATCATGAGGGATCTGCCGCAACCCCCTCAAATTGTTCCAGAGGAGTTGCCGCTACAGCAGGAAGAGCCCAAGGCGAAGATCGACAGTTTTTCTGATCTGTCAATCGACTTGCCTGATCTCTCCACCGCTAAAGGCGAGAAAGCCAAAATCTCTATGGAACATACTTTCCCGCGTCAGCTCTTTGTTGATCGCGTAGTTGATCACTTTGGCTTACAAGGTCCAAAGCGGCGTGCAGAAGCTCTCGGCATCATTGTTGATCTCTTCATGGCGAACAGCAAGCTGTAAACCTATGCCGCACTAAACTGATCCATAGCCTGCGCGACAAATCTGTGTACACCGGCTTCGCTCATTACGACCGCCAGTTAACCACTCGCGTTGCGCAGGTCAATGATCCCAATGCCGCTTGGCGCAATCAAGAGCCTCACTGGGTTCTCATTGAAGACTTGATTGGCGGCACTTATGAGATGCGTCGTCGCCATCGGCGCTATCTCCCTCAAGAACCACGAGAGCTAGATGAAAGTTACGACAATCGTCTAGCACGTTCTGTTTGCCCGCCTTACTACCAGCGGCTAGAGCGGATGCTCGGTGGCATGTTGACTCGTAAACCTGTTCGCCTTAATGATGTGTCAGACATAGTGCGCGAACAGCTTTTTGATGTCAACTTGATGGGTGATGACTTAAACGTCTGGACTTATGAAACCGCACGAAAAATGGTGCGTTATGGGCATGTTGGCGTTCTTGTGGATGCTCCTGCTGCTGGTGAGAATGGAAGACCGTATTGGGTCACTTATACGCCGCGTGAAATTCTGGGTTGGCGCACTGAGCTGATAGATGGGGCACAGCAGATCACACAGCTTCGGCTGCTAGAAAAGGTGATTGTGCCTGATGGCGATTATGGCGAGAAAGAAGTTGAACAGGTCCGTGTTCTGACGCCTGGCAACTTCGAGCTGCATCGTCGAGATACCAAGTCTGGCGACTTCCAAGTATTTGATAGCGGCACTACAACACTAGACAGCATCCCGTTCAGTGTTGCCTACGCCAATCGTATTAACTTCATGGAATCACGGCCTCCTTTGGAGGATATTGCAGAACTGAATTTGAAGGCTTATCAGGTTCAATCTGATCTCGACAATCAGCTTCACATTTGTGCGGTGCCAATGCTGGCATTTTTCGGCTTCCCTGCAGCAGCAGAGGAAGTATCTGCCGGTCCTGGTGAAGCTATTGCATTCCCAGCAGAGGGCAAAGCAGAATACATTGAACCGTCTGGTAACAGCTTTGAGTCGCAGTTCCGCCGCTTAGAGCAGATTGCACAACAGATCAATGAACTCGGCTTATCTGCTGTATTGGGTCAAAAGCTAAGTGCTGAAACGGCAGAAGCCAAGCGCATAGATCGCAGTCAGGGCGATAGCACAATGATGGTAATCGCTCAAAACATGCAAGATCTGATCGACAACTGCCTGACTTATCACGCGCAGTATCTGAACATTACCGAGATTGGCAGCAGCTACGTTAATCGTGATTTCCTTGGCGCTCGTCTTGAACCGCAGGAGATTCAGTCACTGCTGCAGCTTTATACGGCAGGCACTATCACGCAGAAGACGTTACTCGATCAACTAAGTGAAGGCGAAGTTCTTGGCGATGAATTTGATGTAGAAGAGGAGCTAGCAGCAACACAAGCTGGTGGACTAATTGAAATGGCACCGCCAGAGCAACAAGCTATGGCACAAATGCCTGAACAATCTGTAGTTCAGTCGCCAACCGATGAACTTCCGGCATGATGAACTGGCTGTGGAGGTTAGCTATGGAAGCCAAGAAACCGCGCAAACAACAGCTTGTATGCGTTAAGGGTCGAATGAAACCTCACATCTTTGCCATTATTCGGCTTAGCTGGTATCAGAATGGCAGACTTTATACCGTAGAAGAAATGAATGTAGAGAACGGCAGTGATGAAACAGTAGAAGCCGTCATTATGTTAATTAAAGAAGCGCTGAAAGCAGGAGCCGATGTTTCAATGCAAACAGCATGTAGCCCTGCCGATCTTGGCATAGAGCAATGACGCAATCTAGCTTTACTGCCCGCACGTTAAATGTTGAGCAGTTTAAGCGGCCAATCAACCGCTCTATTCCGGTCACCAACATCTATCGCAATGCTATTGACCTAAATCGCTTTAGCAATGCTGTTGCACGACAAATAGTTAGAGACTATAACGCCATCATTCTTAGTGCGGTTGAAGAGCTAAGAAGGATTGACCTTGGACTGCCGACTGAAGGTGCAGGCATTGTTAGTCCGGCATCTGTTCAAGCGCAAAGACTTCGGGTAATTTTGCTGCAGATCAAAGAATCATTGGATCGTTGGGCAGACAGGAATACCGATGTAGTAATTCAGCAGTTACAAGGCTTGGCTGAACTGCAAACAGAATTTGCGGCAGAGCAGCTACAGATTGCGATTTCAGGCGGTGTTGCAGGAGCCCGTGATATTGATCCTAGTGTTGTTGCTCAACAGGCGGTTAGAACAGTTGAAGTATCGCCAAATTTTGCTGCAACTGTAGCGACGGTAGATCCTACCGATCTGAATCTTGTACTGCCTGGCACTGGCAGATTCTCTTTAACTGCGGCGCAAGGCACTGCAATCACACTGCCCAATGGTCAGATCATACAAAAAGCATTTCGCGGTTTAGCCGAATCTCAAGCACAGCGGTTTAACACAGTAATACGCACGGGTTTGCTAACTGGTGAAGCTACACCGCAAATAGCAAGGCGGCTAGTTGGCACCTTAAATTTTGGCGATTTAGCAAAGACTGTCAGGCAGCAAGCTTTGGCTGGTGGCGAGCTAACAAAAATGGCGGACCATCAAATTTTGACTTTAGTCCGCACCAGTGTTCAGCAAGTTGCCAATGAAGCGAGCCAGCAAGTTTACCGTTCCAATCAGGATGTAACTAAGAAGTATAAATATGTGGCGACTTTAGATGAAAGAACATCTCCTATTTGTAGGCGACTGGATGGGCAGGAGTTTGAGTATGGCAAAGGTCCATACCCGCCTGTTCATTTCAACTGTCGCAGTACCACTGTTGCGGTAATCGACTGGGAAGGTTTAGATCTGCTGCCGCCTGAGGCATACAAAGAAGAAATTGGTGAGGATAGTCTGCTGTTCAAGCGTGCGGCAGTAGGCGGTCCAGTTGACCAAGATCTGAAATACGGTGAATGGCTGGCAAAGCAATCTGCTGAAGTAAAAGCCGAAGTATGGGGAAGTAAAAAGGTGAAGTACTTTAACCTGTTGTCCAGGAAGTACGGACCAAATCAAGCTGTAACAAGGATGGTGCGCGAAGATGGGAGTGAACTAACCTTGGAGCAACTCAGGAGACGTTATGGACCTTCCCGGTCTTAGACACTTTCGCAATGAGGGGATCTTTTTTATTTTCTCTGATCCCGTTGAAGCGCTAGTTGGTGAAACATGGGTGCCTGCGGTTTACACCGACAAAGGCTGGGCAACAGCAGATCGGTCTACACTGCTTTCATCTGTTGAGGATTGGCGTCATGCCACTGAAGAAGGGCAAAAGCAAAAAGACAATGCAGGAAAACATCAAACGCGAAATCAAAGCGGGAAAACCGCCAAAACAGGCAGTAGCAATCGCGTACGCAAAAGCCGGAAAGTCACGCAAGCGGAAGGCTAAGTAAATGGCAATCGGCATAGGCTCTCGTGTTGTCTGGAATGATCTGGGCAAACGCAACTTTGGCAAAGTCACCGCCTTATCTAAGAAAAAATTTAGATCCACAAATAATGCAAATGGTCAAGTCTTGCTACTTGCAAAACCTGATGACCCGATGTTTGAAATTAAATCTGAAAATACGGGCAGCAAGCTTCTTAAGCTCCGATCTGAACTAAAGGAAGCCCCGCTAGACCGATGAAAGGTAGGATTTGGGAAGGCAACTGCATCTACCTGAAATGCAGCGATGGCATGATTGAAGGTCGGTTTGTCTTCCCTTGTCCTGCTGATGCTCAGATACTTGGCGCTTTAATGGGCAGACTGGCCGAAGGCATTGAAGTCATTACTTGCTCGGAGGAGGAAAATGGCGATTGATTATCGCGGTGAACGTTTTGAGGGTTACAACAAACCCAAGCGCACACCAAACCATCCGAGCAAGTCTCATGCAGTCCTAGCAAAGGAAGGCGACAAGGTAAAACTGATCCGCTTCGGACAGCAGGGCGTTAGCGGCAGTCCAAGTCGTGAAGGAGAATCCGCATCAGCAAAAGCAAGGAGATCAGCTTTTAAGGCGCGTCATGCCAAAAACATAGCCAAAGGAAAAATGTCCGCTGCTTATTGGGCCGATAAGACTAAGTGGTGATAACCTTCGGTTGCACTTAACCCTGTGGGTTAAAACATGTCCGAAGAACAGCAGGCTCCTGTGGAGCAACCTGCAGAACTCCAAGCGATGCAAGCAGAACTTGAGGCAATGCGCCGCAAGAACTCTGAATTGCTAGACGAGTACAAAAAAGCTGTCGCTCAAGCTAAGGCTGTGCCTGATGGCGTGGATGTCAACGAACTACTTGATTTCAAGCGTCGAGCCGAACAGGCAGAACTTGAGTCTCAAGGAAAATACACCGAAGCACGACAGGCTTTGGAGCAGCAGTTCCGTGAGGCGACACAAAAAAAGGATGAGCGCATCACAGAACTTGAGTCCCGAGTGCGGGAACTCGAACTGCTCACACCAGCAGTCAGCGCCTTAGCCGAGATCGTTCACGATCCTGACCTAGTGCTGAAAACCAAGCTGAATGCTGATCAGATCGAGCGCGATGCTGATGGCACAGTCGTTGTTGTAGACGGCTACCAACGCACACCTGTTAGCGAGTGGGCAAAGCAAACTCTGCCAGCTTGGATGCAAAAGCAACCCAAGCCACAAGGCAGTGGCGCACCCATAGGTCGAACTTCAGGTGAAATTCCTGCGGGCATAAAAAACCCGTTCATGCCTGAATCTTTCAACCTCACAGAGCAGTCGCGTCTATTTCGTACTGACCGCGATCTCTATGACAGATTGAAAGCAGCAGCGGGACGTTAAACTTTAACGTAACCGGCTGTGCTGGGTAATGGGCTGTGCCCGACACCGTAAAACCACTCTTGAGGATTAGTCATGGCGACTCTTCGCTCTGACATCATCATCCCCGAGGTATTTACGCCTTACGTCATTGAGCAAACCACTCAGCGTGATGCCTTCTTGGCTTCCGGTGTGGTGCAGCCTATGGCGGAGCTGAATGCCACCGAGGGCGGTGATTTCATCAACGTTCCTTTCTGGAAAGCCAATCTTTCCGGCGATTTCGAGGTGCTGACTGATAGCAGCAGCCTCACCCCTGGCAAGATTTCTGCTGACAAACAAGTCGGCGTGATCCTGCATCGTGGGCGTGCGTTCGAAGCTCGGGATCTTGCAGCCCTTGCGGCTGGAAGTGACCCCATGGCTGCTATCGGCGCCAAAATCGCTGATTACGTTGCCAACCAGCGTCAAAAGGATCTGCTGTCCTGCCTGCAAGGTGTGTTCGGTTCGCTGAACGCAAATGACAGCAGCTCTGCTTTCTTCGATCTCTGCATCGACTCCGAGTCTGGTGATACCCCCACCACTCTGAGCCCCCGTCATGTTGCCGAAGCCCGCGCCATTCTTGGCGATCAGGGTGACAAGCTGACTGCGGTTGCTATGCACTCCAAGGTCTACTACGACCTGGTGGAGCGTCGTGCTATCGACTATGTTTCG
>Ga0208161_1000114_pt1 | contig 40850 bp, 43 predicted proteins | sample CB_VirMetaG_3_FD_184538 | JGI IMG/M metagenome (GOLD analysis project Ga0208161, IMG submission 184538) | Freshwater to marine saline gradient viral communities from Chesapeake Bay - CB_1508_1S Viral MetaG (SPAdes) (version 4) | ecosystem: Environmental > Aquatic > Marine > Coastal | place: USA... | reverse complement strand
CAGGCTCGTACGTGTATTCGTCATCCGTGTAATCCCTAATAATGTTCTTGAGAAGCCGGAACTCCTGCTTCATGGCGTAGTGAACCCGCGCCTGGATGGCGCTCATCACCTTCAGAGTTCTCTCAAGAATCGCCAGCGTAGTACCCACGGGCGACTGGGCTGACATATCGCTGACTTTAAGGTCGGCTGCACTAGCAAACCGGCGTCCCTCATCAACGATTGTTCCCAGCAAGCTGTACAACACCTGACTTGGCTCCTTGTACGGGAGCGTCATGATGTTGTCTTTAATGGTTCCAGAGGCTACGTCAACGTCCCTAAACTCAGCCGGGGCGATGGGGGTGTCGTCCCCCTTAACTCTCAGTCCCTTGGTTTTGAATCCACCCGGTAGGTTGGATAGAGTTCCCGCATCCACAAGTTGGCGGATAAGAGAAGTGCCAGACTTGGCGAAAGCGCCAATGAGATGGATGAGGCCAAGAGCGTAAAACCCAAATCCTGGAACGTACGGATAGTGGACAAAGTGGCTGCGTTTCTGTTTTGTGGGGTCATCTGGGTGCCAATTCCTTCGGATCGCTAGGATTGTTTGCGACTGCTTCTCAATAGTGACAATGTAAGGAAGTGCGATACCTGTCTCATTGCCATTCTTGTCCTTGTCTTCATACCCTTGGAGGTCCAAGTCAACCTGCATCTCCAGAACCTTGAACCGGTTGTCAGAAGTGGCTCGGAATCCCATCTTCTCTGCGATCTTTTTCTCCACCTCGTCGAGAGTGTCATGGGGCTCACCTAAGTCAACGTCTCTATAAAAGCCAGCCACCTGAAGTTTTCTCAGGTCGTTTGGCGTCTTACGCATCACGTGCGTCACCCGCTCGGCGGTCTCTAAGTTACTTGCGCCATAAGGAACAACAACATCCTCGGCTGGAACATATATAGAGACCTGACGCTCAAGGCTCGGGTCGAAGTACACCTTCTTGAACGCATTACCTGCCAGCGCCAGACCCCACAGCATGCGCTCATGCTCAGGCCGGTACTCGACCATCACTTCGGTCAACTGGTAATTCATGTCCTCTTTAACCCGAGACGCAGCCTCCATGTTCTCGGGAGTCTCTTTGCCGATAATCTGTGTCTTAACTGGACCTTGCGCCGGGAAGGTCTCCATGATCGTCTCGGCCTGGAACTTCACTACAGCCTCAGCCAACAGGGGGTGGTACACACCACAGGCTCCGGGCCACGGCTCCGTGCGGTCCTCCAGCTTCAAACCCAGAAGGTCAAGACCATCGACGTATGTCTGCATCCAGTCTTTTCTGGATGAGAGATCTTCTTCAAACTCACCAAGGAGGTCGGTAGCCAAGCCAACCAACTCATCCTCATCCATATCCTCAGCGATGTTGGCGTTAAAGTCATCATCTTTTTCCCCTGGCTCGATCTCAATCTCCAAGCCACCCATCTCAATGCTGACTTTTTCGGGATCCTCGATCTCAATCTCGATGGCAGGCTCAGCCATTGCGGCTTCTTCCATCATTTCTTCAGTTAGACCAAGCGGTGCTTGGGACAGTGATTTCTCAATTGCCATTTTTTGTCCTTAATAATACGCAGGTTGTCTGCGTCTAAATTGTTGTTGCTCGTCTTCCTCATCGAGAAGTGTGCGCACGTAGCCGCCCTTGCGGAACCTCATCATCGCAAGAGATACGGAGTCAACATAGTCATCATGCTCCCCAGCAGGGAAACTTGCAACTTCATCAATGACTTCCTCGGCCCACTGGGTGTTCGGTGCCCATACCCTTCCTGAAGCAAACAAATCAGAAACTGCGTTTAGTCGGGAAATCTTGTCATTCCCTCGGCTCGGCGTGAACTCCTGCACCGGAATGCCCATGGCCCGCATCTCATATATTAGCGGAGCCCCGGAAGCTTTCTTCTCAATAATGACTGAGTCGGGCTCCCACTCCTTATATTGCTCAATCGCAGTCTGTTTAAGCTGAGGAAACTCCATCCGGTCCCGAAATGCGTTGAGTAAGATAATGTTTGCCTGCGGCGTGCCCGTATCGTCGTCTTTATAGAACACACCCCAGTGCGTGCATGCGGAGTAGTCGGCACGATTACTCTTTTCAAACGCCGTATCCCATGCCATTAGAGTAAATTCACACCAAGGTGGGTCTTCTTCCTCCCAAATCTGCCACCATTCACGTTTTACGATGGCAGAAGACTCAGAAACTGGGTTTTGTTGGTACTGAGCTTGCCATTTTCCGTTCGGAAGCTCGTTTCGGAGGGCCTCAAGCTCGTCTTGTGACCAAAATTCAGGCCAAAGGGGTGTTCCAGACGGCAAAATTGCAGGAAATTCAATAACTTCCCACCCTTCTCCACCTCTTTGCGCCTCTGCTTTGATAACTTGGCCGGTCAAATCCTTCTTTGACCACCTTGTCATCACTATGACGATGGACCCCCCTGGTTGGAGTCGCTGTCTTGGGCCTGATGTGTACCACTCGTAGGTTTTGTCGTAGATCTCTGGGTTAATTTCAGCCAGAGCCGCTTCCTGCTCTGAGTGAGGGTCGTCAATAATGAGCAAGTCAGCGCCTTTACCAGTGACGGCGCCCCCCACACCGATAGCAAAATAGTCTCCACCAGCGTTAGTCGCCCACCGCCCAGCAGCTTTAGAGTCCGCTTGTAGTCCAACTCCCGGAAATACCGATGTATAGATTTCCTGATCGACAAGATTTCGCACCTTTCTACCGAATCCAACGGCTAGCTCGGCGGTATGTGAAGTTTGAATAACTTTTTTGTGGGGATATTTACCCAGGAACCACGCTGGGAGAAGGTAAGACGCAAACTCAGACTTGGTATGCCGTGGTGGCATGTTAATAATCAGGCGTTTTAGTTTGCCTGATGCCACCTTTTCAAATGCCCGAGCCATTTTCTTATGGTGTGCACCTTCAATAAAATTAGGCCACACCTTCTTTACGAAGTGCATGAAGTTACCCTTGGCATCTTCCCTCTCTTTAACCACCTCGTGCTGAGCCAAGTCAGCATAAAGGGCGCGGAGATGGGCTTCAGGTAGGTTGGGTAGCTTCTTCAGCAGATCCTGTAATTGCTGGGGGCTCATCTATCCCTAACTCTTCTTCCAGTGTTTTTGCTTCAACGTCTACTACTTCCATATCCAGCAGTCGCTGAATCTTGTCTTGGATGGCTTTTCGAAGGTCATCCGACGTTTTATGAGTAATCGTGATCTCAGATTTTTCTGTGAAAGCTCCAACATCAGAAAGCTTTCCTAGTAACTCAATGGCACGGAGTTCGTATTTGACGTCTCCGCATTGGCTGATCTCAAGTAGTCTGTTGGTGATGTAGTTCCTAGCTTGGACTGCATCATTTACGACTTGTCCGTCGTAAGCATCTAGAAGGGCGCCGAGCTTTATGGCAACGGAGCCTTTATATAAGTTGGGGGGATTGTACGCAGAGGCAGGTTCTGTGCGTTTTTTCTCAACGTCTACTGCTTTGAATAACCGTCTGGCTTCTTCTTGGTCGTCTTCTGTCATCTCGAACGGCATGCCTAATTCAGCCATAAGAGAAGCAGTGTTGGCAGCAATCCTAGTATTTTCTTTCAGAGACGCGCCGACCTCATCGCTAAGATTCTCTGGATGCGGGTGATCACTATCTGGCGTGATATTTATAGTCATGGAGGAAACGGGACTCCAAAAAAGAGAAGGGGGTGCGTTTCAATGTTGGCAAATATAACAGCTTGTGGGAAAAACACAAGGGGGTGGGGGGTACTCACGATCTTTGCAGCCGGTGTAAGCACGTTCATTTACCGGACCTCGGATGAGGAGACCGCTTTCCCCCTTTCGGCATTAAGTCATACTTGACCAAATTAGTCAACTATTTCAAAAGTTGCGTATTGACGGTGCAGATTAATGTGCTATGTGCGAGTTAGGTACCATCTGGTCGATTTGGGGGGGTGGGACTGGGTGGGTCGGCCTGGCTGGCCTGGTTGCTGCGGTGGCGCCAGGCAATAAAAAACCCCGGCGCTGGGCCGGGGCTGCTGCTGGGTGTTGCTGGGTCAGGCGTCGATGTCTTCGTCGATGAAGCTCAGCTCAGTCTCCACGTCGAGGATGTCGAGCGCGGCCTGGAGCTTCTCGAGGTCGGTACACTTGCTGGCTGCTGCGCGAACCTGCTGCCGCAGTGCAGTGCGCTCCTCGGCGATAGCCTTGTCCTGATCCCTGGTCTTGACCCGCAGCACCTTCTTGATCTCAGCTGCGATCTTCTCAGCCAGGTCAGACCCGGCTGCGGCCTTCTCGAGTGCTGCGCGCCTCATGCCCTGGAGATCAGCGACGCCCTTGTCCTTGTACTTGTCGAACAGGGCCTGCTCCTTCGCGCTGCGCTCCTTCCCCTTCTTGACGGCTGCGTCCGACTTCGACTTGGGCTTGACCAGGCCGAACAGGTCATTGAGCAGCTTGCTGAAGTCGGCCCAGGCCGCGTCGGCTGCGTTCCCGGTGTTGCCAGGGTTGGCTGCTGTGTACCCGTTGACCCAGTCGGTCCTGGCTGCTTCCCACTCCAAGAACGTCGGCTCGGTCCCCAGCATGCGGGAGTAGTCGGTGGCGATCTCGATGCGCTCCTGGCGATTCTTGCCCCAGCGCGATCCACAGGTGCTGGCTGCTTCATGCTGCTGCTGGCTGATGGCCGAGATGGCTGCTGCGACTGGTTGCTGTTGTGTTGCGTTCTTCATGTGATGCTCCTTGTGTTGACTACTTGTGGCCGGTATGGCCCTCGACATGCTGAGCGAATCCCAACATGTCAATACGTATAGTCTCACAAAAAGCCACGTTGTGCGACATTCCCTGGTATGACCCCGCAGTGCAGTCGGGATTAGCTGGGCCCAGCTACCAGGGCCAGATCGACCAGCTTGTCCCCAGTCGGGAAGATTGGGAACGGTCATTCCAACGGGGTAGGGAAAAACCCCCGGAAAAATCCGGGGGTCTGGGTCGGCTTAGTTACTGGATGCTTACATTATTCTCAGGCGAGAGAATCTCAATCACCGCGTCCAGGCGCTCGATATCATCGCACCCAGAGAGTAGACCGCGTATCTCTGTACGCTTGGCGGTGAGGTCGGCTTTCAACGCGGCAGACTCGCCTTTAGTGCGCTCACGGATGACGGCTTTCAGATTCTTAACGGCGGCTTCTGCCACTTTAGAATCCGGGTTAGATGCGAGAGTACTAAACGCCTTGGCAAGCCGTGAGCGTAGTTCGCTAGTATCAATACCCTCATGCGCTTCGAGAATCCCCGCACGCTTGGCCTCACGCTCTGCCGCCTTTTTACGGGCGGCTGGATTGTCAGAGACCGGCTTCTGAATATCGAGCGGATACTTTTCACGCAAACGCCCCACGAACCTCCCAAAGGCTTTGTCAGCGGTATTCCCCTTTGTATGCGGTTTGGTAGTGGTGTAGGACGATACCCACTCAATCCGGGCTTGCTCATAAACCGCATAGACCGGGGCTTCGCCCACGGCACGGGCGAAAACCTCAAAAGCCTCATCGGCTTCAAGTTCAGATCGAGCGAATAACGCGCCCGCCTTGCGGGCTTCGTTGGTTTGATTCTCTGATAGGGCAGAGATGACGGCAGAGACAACGGGCTTCTGTTGCATGGTGTTTCCTTTCAAAGTAAGAATCGCGGGCAAAATGCCCATTCACACTATGCCACAAAATGCCACCAAAAAACACGGCCGCAATAAAAAAGTTTTCACCAGCCGGGCCAGACATGATGACCGACCGCCAGTATGTCGCATGGAGGGAACGGTCACTCCAACGGGGTAGTCTTTGACCCCCTAAAAAATTTTCGAACATTACCCCCGCGTCGTTATTGGTTTGTACGGAAGTGCCCCTATTGTTCTTTGTATTGTTCTTTCGTAAGTCATTGAAAACATTGATTTGTTCTATTGTTCGGACTTTTTGAGGGTAAAAGTGCCAAAACCGAATCTGTTCAAGAGGCTCTCTGCAAGTGTTTCTCCGCACCCACCAGCCTCGCACGAGAATGTACTTATAAAACTATAGAACAATAGAACATTCCGTACAAACCAATACCAGAGCGGGCCTTTTGTTCTTGATTGTACGAATTTTTACCCTTTTTCGAACATTACCCCCCGTTTTTGCCCTTTGCGACCCGACATTCACTTGACTTTGTATAGTTTCCATGCTATAATAGCCCTTTAGGGCGAAAAAATTGAAGTACATCCTTTTCCATCACCAACCAAGAAAGGCACGACATCATGACCATCAGTCACTCTGTCCCAACCGAATCCAATCTCGAACAATTGGAACATTACGACCCTGTTTTCGAACATTACAGCACCTACGATCCGAGCATCGCGGCGCATGACTTCCAATGGAACATTCTGTTCATCAAATCTCTGAGCCAAATCGAAGGCATGGCAGTCGGCGTACGCGAAGAATTCCAAAGCGGCAACTTCATGCCCGGTGGATTCCGAGCCAACCTGTGTCCCGACCCTGCATCTTCAGCCGTATGTTTTTGGTCCCTAGTAGCGTAGGGAGACGACACTATGTCCGCGAATATGTACCTTATTCCCAAGTGCCGCATTTGCGACGACGAGATCGACCCCGCTCGGTGGGAGATCGGCAAGCGTGTATGCCTTGAGTGCGGGGAGGAGCAGTCCCGCCAAGAGCGTATGAGTTGGTGCATCGCCCCCATCAGCAACAAGATGGGCTATACCCGCATCACAGACTTTTCCCTGCTAAAGCAGATAAACCCCAAACGCACGGAGGCGTGAAACATGAAACTTGTATATACAAAAACCAATGTCGAAGTAAAAGTCGGCGACATCGCCCACATCCGTGGGGTGCCGCATTACATCATGGGGATAACCAAACCCCACAAGCCTGCAAGCACAGGCCGCGTCCAAGTGCAGTCAATGGACGAGAAGAAGTATTTCGCAGAGTTCTACCCAAGCGTTGTCGATGCCGATTGGATCGAGCGTGAGGATAGGCAGTAGCAGTTCGGGGGGGACAAAGTGACCATCGGTCAGGATGTCCCGGTATTCGTAATCAGTAGAAAGGAAACAAAATGGCAAGCCTATATTTTGATACTAGGGAACAAAAAGAGTTGTTCTTCAACATGCTCAAGGTTCTTGGTGGGCATCGGGTCATCGTCAACTTCCAAGGCGGTGGGGACTCGGGCGAAGTCGAGAGAGGCACTCTCTACGATGCTTTTGAGAACGAGATCAGCATGGACGGCATCACCTTTGACTGGGCCAAGACCAGCGACGAGTTCGACCATGAGACGGGGAAGTGGGTCACTAAAACCAAAGAGATGCCCATGGAGTTAAGCGAGATCCTGCGGGATGTCACCGAGAGCCTGCTAGAGCATGAGGGGTTCGACTGGTACAACAACGAGGGGGGCCAAGGCACCTTGACCATCGACCTGACCAAAACCCCGCCGACTGTAATGCTGCATGTGGAGATCAACCGAATGGAGACCGACGCGCATGAGTTCGACTACACGGACGCTGACGAAGAAGATGAGGAAACGGTCACTTCTGAGGAGGGCAAATAATGCACCCGCACCATCACGCGCTCACAAGCGTCAAAATTTGGGGCGGCAAGCCCGAGGACTATCAGCCCATCCACGACTGGTTCGACGCGACCAAGGAAGTGTTCGCGGACGCGAGACATCGTGCGCTCAGACACCATTCGCAAGGCATCTTTGAGTGTGAGCGGGTGTTCGGTAGCACGATAACAAACAGCGATGGACGGACTGTACCCGTTCGGTATATCGGCGAACAGCATGTCAAAGAAGATTGTGGGGGTCGCATACCCACGGTTGCCGATTGGTTCAAGAACATCAAGATGGAAGTGTGGATGAACCGAGGGTACAAAGTGGACAAAATGACCAACGATCAGCATGTCGAGGAGGAAGTGAAATGAGAAAGCAATTGAAGTTGAGGTGGACTACGGCAGTAACGACAACGGCAGGGCACAAAGCAGTAGGTCTCATGCCGTGCGACCAATTCACTAGGGAGTTTATTAACAAACACATAAGCATATCGGCTGGGTGCTACGGGTTCGACCCGTCGTATCTACAGAGGGAAGCGTTTATGAATCAACCAATTCTTATCAAAGGAGATGTGTGATGAGCATGAAATACCGAGACAACATGACCGAGGATGAACTAGCCAAGTTCATGCAAGAAGTGAACAAGTTGAATGCCGCCTATGAGTCTGCCGCAAAGGACGACAAGGAGGTGAGCCAAGAAGAGGAGTACGAGGACCCATCCGACTATGTCGGTATGGGGTGGGTTGATTCAAGCGGGAGACCGTGAAATGAATTGGATCAAAGAGTTGTTTTGGGATCGCAGTCTGAGCGTGCGTGACAACCTAGCAACATGGGCCTTGGGCATCATTGGTTTCACGATGTTCTATGTGTTGTTGGTTTTGGTTCTTATACTGGGAGAGTGACATGGGTTATTACACACAACACAGCAGTTATCCGCAGGGGCAATGGATGCCCGAAGGTTTACCGCATCTGCCTACTTACGCAATGGCACACGATCACTACGAGAGCGTTCGCCCGTATTCGAAAGGGGAAGAATTAGGCTTTCGTCCACTTGGTGCGAAGCGTAGGTACACGCGATCCCTCATACACAAGCGTTATGGGAGCGAGATTGTTTTTTCCTACTACAACAACCATGTGGTCCGACTGCATCCCGATGGGCGCAGGGAGTTCAGCATTTGTGGATACCCGTCGATCTCGACCACCTGTGTGCTGAACGAGACCAGCAAGACCGACGCCCTCCACTTTCAGAGGGAGAAAGGGAAGATCTATGCAGTTTACAAGGGTACTTTCTATCGCATGCCTAATCGTGGCTATGTGGAAATATCCGCTGATGGTGCAATCCGTGGGTATGAAATCGAATGCCAACACAGCATTGACTTTGATGCGATGAAAGCAATGCGGGAGAAGTACGCATCGTTCGTGATCTTCATCCGCGACATGCTGACAATCAATCAGTATGTCGAAGTGAACCCCAACACGGATGACTTGGAAGAGTTCTTTGTTTCTGAGTTGAATCGGGTCTATTACATGCCATCACTCAAGAGTGCAGTAAGAACCGAGCGCAGAGTTGCCGATAGCATGTTGATCTTCTTTGATCTGCTAAACGAAGCGTTAACACTTGACGAGGGGGAGAAACTCAAGCGGTTTTACCACCTTGCCAACAAGATGCTCTGCTCTGTACTGATGGAGAAGCCTGCTAACTACGCTGGTATGCGGATCGCTAAGTTTGAGGATGCCAAGCATCACTTCTACGAGTTGATCAAGTACCGCTTTGCTAGCGAAGTATTCAATAAGAAGGAAGTATTACCACGGGATCGCGGAGTACACGATTCCAACAAGCACTACCTGTCGTTGTCTTTTTAATTTTGTTCTCTGTCTCTCTACTAAGAAAGGAAATACCAAATGGAAGTTAACCTGCGCACAGAAATGACCCTCAAAGAAGCCGAGGAGTTCATCCTTAGTGTTGGAAACGAAGTCGCTACCCATCTTGTCGGACAGCCCGGCGTTGGTAAGACTGCTATGTACGAGCGTATCGTGGAAAAGACGGGCTATCGTGGCATCTATATCGACACCCCCAACACCGAGTTGGGCGACATCGGCATCCCCATGCCCAACCATGAGACTCGCACGACGGCGTTGTATCCGAACGAAGCGTGGGGTTTCCAACATGGCGACCCATGCGTGATCTTCATTGACGAGTTCACCAAACCATCATCACCTGCGGTACAGAACATGCTCCATCCTCTGCTATCAGAGAGAAGGATCGGCGGGTTCAAACTGCACAAAGATTCCATCGTCATTACTGCTGGTAACAATACGACGGATGGCGTGGGCGATTTGTTGAAGGACCACTCGATCAACCGGCTGACCATCTGCCCGATTGCCAACCCAACGGCTGAGGAATGGCTAGAGTGGGCGGCGTTGAATGGGGTTGCGCCCGAGGTCATGGCATGGGTCAAGGCTTATCCGCATTGCATGGCATCGTACAAGGATCCTGCGCAAGCAGACAATCCGTACAACTTCAACCCGAAGAACCCGAAACGGTCATACTTCTCTCCGCGCTCGGGCCACCGCGCAAGCAACATCATCAAGAAGCGTAGCCTGATGACACGCAATGCGTTGGTGACTGCGTTGAGCGGAACGATTGGCGATGCGGCGGCGAGAGATATGACTGCCTATGTCGAAGTAGCAGACACACTACCGCTTTGGGAAGATGTGATTACCAATCCACAAACGGCGATTGTGCCGACTTCACCGGCGGCGCTGTGCATCATGGCTTACGGCGCAGTTCAACGAGTGGACCGGGGCAACATCGGCAAATGGTTCGAGTATCTCAAGCGCACACCGAAAGAGTTGCAGTCTGTGTTTTGCTTGACTGCTGGTAAGCACCCCGAGAAGAAGCAGATCATGATGACATCCGGTTCGTTTGTGAATTGGATGCGTGAGAACCAATACTTGTTCTAGGAGGCGGTATGAAATTTACTTATAGACACCCGCAGAACTTTCGTGTGCATGGGGTACTGAGATATCGCATAGACAAGGAAGAAGGACAGGTTTTTTTGCTCTCAACAATCCCGCGAGATGTCGTTGGTCTAGACATTCTCCAAGATTGGATAGTTGAGTTGCAAGACGAGTACACAAAACTGCACAAGGAGGTTTTCAAATGAAACTAACTGCTGAACAAAGAATCGAGCGCACACATGTGACGCTCATGCGGCACAAGGACTTCTGCTTATTTAGCGGGATGTTCATGATCGGCAAAGTAACTGTGCTTGACGAGCCGATTACCGCAAGAACAAATGGGCGCGATGTCGACTACGGGCGCGAGTTCGTGGAGATGCTTGACGACAAGATGCTTGCTTTCTTGGTAGTACACGAGGCAATGCACAAGGCGTATCGGCATATCTCGACATGGAAGAAACTGGCGAAAGAGAACATGCGGCTGACCAACATGGCGGCTGACTATGTGATCAATCTTCAGATTCACGACATGGACCCAGACGGTTTTGTGGTTGTGATGCCAAGAGATCAAGACGGCAATCAGATCGGGCTACTCGACGAGCGGTTCCGCAACATGGACACCAAGCAAGTCTACGACATCCTCAAAGACGAGCAGGGTGAACAAGGCGAGGAAGGCCAACCCGGAGATGGGCAAGGTGAGGGACAAAATGACGGAGGGTCATCAAGTCCCGGCAAGCAATCAAAGCCCAATGGTGGCAACCAACCCAACGACTCGATGGATGAGCATGACTGGGATGGTGCCGCTGAGTTATCAGACGAGGAGAAAGAGAAACTCGAGCAAGAGATTGATCACGGCTTGCGTGAGGGTGCAATCCTTGCAGGCAAGATGAAGGGCAACATGCCCCGTGGCATCGAGGAAATCTTGCATCCCCGCGTGGATTGGCGTGAGGCGTTGCGAGACTTTGTGAAGGTGACGACCAAGGGTGGCGAGATCACGACTTGGCGCAGACCGAATCGGAGGTTCCTCGGGGCCGACATCATCATGCCTAGCATGGTAGGACAAAAGGCAGAGTGCATCGTGATAGGCATTGACACATCGGGTTCGATTGGTGGGCCGGTGCTTGGGCAGTTCTTGGGTGAGATGGCGAACATCTGCGAAGAGATCATGCCTGAGCGCGTGGAGGTTCTTTATTGGGATACCGAGGTAGCGAGCCATGAAATCTACTATGGTTCCGAGGTAGCAACAGTAATCAATTCGACCAAGCCCAAAGGCGGTGGTGGTACTGATCCCGACTGCGTTCCGAGGTTTGTGATGAAGAACAAGTTGGAGCCGCAATGCGTGGTCATGCTGACTGACGGGTACTTCTATCGTCACAAGGTAGAGTTGTGGGAGAATATGGGAGTTCCTGTGTTTTGGTGTGTTGTTAATAACAAGAGGTTCGTTCCTCTTATTGGTCAATCTGCTCTAGTGGAGATCTAAATGGAAACTAAAGTCGCAAGTAAAGACGGTCGCGTGGGTGTGAGCATTAGCAAAGAAACAGCCCACGAGTTGCTCGACATCAAGAACGAGTTGGTGGACCGACTCGGGATAAACCTTTCGTTTACCCAAGTGATCGAGTATTTGATCAAGCAGTACAAGACACGACAAAGTGACCAATAGTCATCTTGTCCCTGATACTAAGAAAGGAAAACCAAATGGAAACCATTGGAATCGCAACAAGTGCCATGCTTGTCGAGTTGAATGTCTCATGCTGGACTGCCCGTAAGTTGGACAAGCAAGTGTCCGAGGAAGTGGATGCGGTCAAGAAAACTAGAGCGCGGGGTGGCAATTACCACAAGAACCTACTTGCCGGTAGCAAGAGCCTTGAAGATGTGAACAAGTATGCCGCTCGGGTTCGCCTGTGGAATACGCAGAAAACTTTGCCGTGGTCTGACAAGGGCACACGACTGGTGACGATGTCTCAGTTCTTGGACTACAAAGCCGAGTTGAATGCGCATGAGATGGAGTTCAACCGACTGTGCCAAAAGTTTTTCGTTGAGTATCCTACTCTGATATCAGCGGCGGCTTTCTCTCTGGGAGACATGTTTAATCGTGAGGAGTACCCCGATGTGGACAACATCATGGGCAAGTTCCGCTTTGCCTATGCGTTCACACCTGTGCCGACTGCGGGGGATTTCCGCATCGACATCAACGAGCAAGCCAAAGCCGAGTTGATTCAGCAGTACGAGGCTAACTTCAATGAGCGTATCGAGGGAGCCATGCGTGATGTTTGGGAGCGACTGCACAAATGCCTCAGTCACATGAGTGATCGCCTAGCCAACGACGAGGAGGGTAAGCGTAAGGGTTTCCACGATACGATGCTAGGAAACGCTAAAGAGTTGGTAGATCTACTCAATCATCTCAACATCACCAAGGATGCCAAACTGGATCAAGCCAAGCGTGATCTCTCATCTGCGCTATTGCTTGTGGATACCGAGATGCTCAAGGAAAGCGACGAGATACGGTTGCAGACCAAGAACAAAGTCGACGACATCCTCTCGAAATTTAACTGGTAAGAAAGGAACACAAGATGGCATTGCCTAACTTTGAAAACCGTATGTCCCAAAAACTGACGCTACCCAAACCGTTGGAGGATTTGATCAGCAACTACTATGTACTACACCCCCAAGTGAAGTTCGTTGCCGACAAAGATGGTTGGAAATACGATACTGAATTCATCGGGACTCTATCTGTGTATCAAGACTCTCAGTACTTGGGTAGGGTAAGACTCAAGCGAGAGGAATACCGTGGGCGTGGGGTGATGGATGTCTACCATATCAGTTCGGACAACATCAACAAGCGCAGGGGGCACAACCGAAGCACTATCACGACCAAGGATGCCCACAAAGCAATCAAGGTGATGGAAGAAGTGTTCTTGGTGCCCGTCACTGGTGCTTTCAAAAGCAAAATGATCGCTGAGGCAAAGAGTCAAATCGGTAACATGGTGTCGAACGCTAGATACAAGGTACTCCGAGATATAGACACAAACAAAACGGGTACCGAGATCGCTATGTTCTTACTTGATTGCTACGAAGGTAGTCAACCCAAGATCGAAGGCACCATTGCGAAATTGTTTTCTACCGAGGAGAAGGTCCAAAACTTCTATGATCTCAGGATTGCCTGCTCAATTAACAAAGAAGTCGATAAGGGTGGCGCTGTCGTCGTAAACTTTTCTGACGGGACAATGTGGTACGCACAAATTAGTGCCGATGATCCCGAGATAGTTAAGTTGAATTCGACATACGATATGCCGCAAAACTTTCAAGAGAAGTTAGCACTCATTAAGTTGTGCGAACCTAGCCAACCAGTTGAGAATGTTGGCGTGATGTTCAAGAGTGATATCGAAAGAGATCCGGAAGCCACTTTGTATTACTTGGTCGGAGGTGATACAGTTACGCTTTGCTAAGTAGCAAGCCCTGACGGGGGGCTCAACCCCGTTGCTTTTCTTGGTCGAGGGTTAGGGACATGCTGACGAATAGTCACCATGTCCCTTTTTTTATGTTTACCCCCTTGCATTCCTGAAAACTTACACCTATACTGTGTCTACTTACCCCATGAGGAGATGCGGTGTCTACCCCCGAAGCCAAGGTAAAACAAAGAGTTAAGAAGATATTAGAAGAGTACGGCGTGTATTCTTTTATGCCTGCTACTGGTGGCTATGGGCGTAGTGGTATTCCCGATATCGTTGGATGTTACCGAGGGTACTTTTTTGCGGTAGAGTGCAAGGCCGGTCGCGGCACTACGACTGCATTACAAGATAGGGAACTGCGTCGGATTAGAGAAGCCGGTGGTTCTACATTCACAATAAACGAAAACAACATAGAGGAATTGTCCGTGTGGTTGCGCGACAATTTTGCGATGACCGTTCCCAAGAAGGGGGAGTGATGCTGATTACGCTTGATTTCGAAACCTATTACGACAGAGAGTTTTCTCTTTCGAAGATGACAACGGAAGAGTATGTGCGTGATGATCGGTTCGAAGTGATCGGGGTAGCAGTTAAAGTTGATGACGGCGAAGCAGTTTGGTGCGCCAACGAGGTAGATAAATTCCTAGCCCAATTCGATTGGGAGAATTCCTTTGTGCTAGCGCACAACATGATGTTCGATGGTGCGATTCTCAGTTGGAGATACGGAATCAAGCCTAATGTGTACCTTGATACGCTGTGTATGGCTCGGGCGGTGGACGGTTCAGAAGTGGGCAACAGCCTCGCAAAACTCGCGGATCGTTACGGGGTAGGCAAAAAAGGGACCGAGGTGGTCCTAGCGATGGGCAAGCATAAAGCCGACTTCACTGCTGAAGAACTGCATCAGTACGGGGAGTACTGCCGTAACGACGTCGACATCACCTACAAGCTTTTTAATATCCTAAAAGAGAGTTACAACAAGAAGGAACTCAAGCTCATTGATCTGACGATGCGGATGTTCACCGACCCGGTCTTGCAGTTGAACCTCCCACTACTTGAGCAGCACCTAGAAGAAGTTAAGGCCCGGAAGGAAGCATTGCTCTCCAGCGCCGGGGTGGATAAAGAAGTCCTAATGTCTCAGCCCAAGTTTGCGCAGTTGCTTGAGAGCATGGGCGTTGATGTCCCCGTAAAGATAAGTCCAACCACAGGCAAGTTGGCCCCGGCGTTGGCAAAGAGTGATGACGGGTTCAAGGCTCTCCTTGAGCACCGTGACGAGAAAGTACAGGCTCTTGCGGCGGCTAGGCTTGGGACAAAAAGTACGCTCGAAGAGACACGCACCGAGAGATTAATCTCAATAGCGAAACGGGGTAGCCTTCCGGTCCCTCTGCGTTACTACGCGGCACACACCGGGCGTTGGGGTGGCGACGACAAGTTAAACCTACAGAACCTCCCGTCACGTGGGCAGAACGCTGGCATGCTCAAGAAGTCAATCATCCCACCCAAGGGCTACGTGATTATTGACGCTGACTCTTCTCAGATCGAGGCTAGGACTCTTGCTTGGCTGGCAGGGCAAAAAGATTTGGTCCTAGCATTCGAGGCTGGCGAGGACGTTTATAAGATCATGGCCTCTAGAATCTACGGCAAGCCAGTCGACGACATTACTACGGAAGAACGCTTCTTAGGCAAGACCGTAGTATTAGGATGCGGGTATGGCTTAGGGCACAAGAAGTTTATGTTGCACATGCGGTCGGTTGGTGTGCACATGGAAGAGTCGACATCCCAATTCATTATTAGACGATACAGAGAAAACTTCCCCTACATCCCAGGACTTTGGGATTCTGCTAGCCGATGTTTGGAAGCCCTTGCGTCTACGGAACTCAAGACATTTGACTTCTGCGCACAGCCACAAGCGGTGAGTCTGTTACCCGGAGTTGGGTTCGACATCCCAAGCGGCATGCCGATTCGGTATCTGAATCTGCGTGAGACCGGCGAGAAGTTTTATGACGGCACCCCCCAGTACATCTACGACACTAGGAAAGGTGTCACTCGGATATACGGCGGGAAAGTTGTGGAGAACATCTGCCAAGCAGTTGCCCGTTGTGTGATTGGTGAGCAGATGCTCCGTGTGGCTAAACGCTACCGAGTGGTCTTGACGGTGCATGATGCGATTGCGTGTATCGCCCCCATCGAAGAAAGAGAAGAAGCAGTTAAGTATGTTGAAGAGTGCATGCGTTGGAGACCGAAGTGGGCCGAGACGCTTCCGTTGAATTGTGAAGTTGGATACGGAGATAGTTATGGAGATTGTTGACGCTAGAGATTCTGACGATGCTCAGGCGTACCGAGTTAAATTCACCGTACGCAATAATTTACTACTGACTGCAATCGAAGATGCTGGGTACAAATCAGCCGCAAGTTTTGCAAAGGCTATTGGTTACACTGCCCAAGAGATAAGTAGTTTAGTTTCCCTACGCAAACCGCCAGTTAACAAGGACGGAACGTTTAGCCCTTTAGCCAAAGATGTCATGGAAGCACTAGGTGCCGCCCCGCATGACTTGTGGACGACCGAGCAGTTAACCATGAACCTACCTAGAAACAGTACCGAAAGTGTAGTTACCAAAAGGTTTTTGTTGGATGCAAACGCCATGCGATCTGTTCTTGGCGGCAACGTTGCCCAATTAGAAGGCGATTTATACGAGGATGATGAGACTCTGGAGCAAAAGCAAACTAAAAAAGAGTTAGTAAAGTGTATCGCAGAGAATCTAGATTCTTTACCTCTTCGGCATGCAAAAGTATTGCGTTTGCGTTATGGGATTGGGGGTGGCTCCGAACTAACATTGGAACAAGTGGCTGCTATTTTTAAAGTCACCAGAGAACGAATTAGACAAGTCGAAGCAAAAGCCATGAGACTTATGCGCCAGCCGGGGCGTGCGAAAAAAATTGTAGAATTTTTAGGAAAGGACTGAAATGAAAGTAACCCAAGTGATTGACTTTGCCCCACACACTGATGAGATCAAGCGACTGGTCCGCGAAGTTTACGAACTGTCTAATGAGCGTAAGCATCAGGAAGCCGAAGAGTCTGCGTTGAAGTTGGTCGTGGAAGCCAAACTTTTGCTCAATGCGGTTCGCCACAATGGATAAGTACACTTGGTCGTACAGCAGTATCTCGCTGTTCCAGCAGTGCCCCAGGAAGTATTACCGACTGCGGGTACTAAAAGATGTTGCCGAACCACCTCAAGCACATCTTGACTATGGATCTGCCGTACACAAAGCCGCTGAGGACTATGTGTGCGGTGGGCTAGACATCCCGGAGAAGTACGCGTTTATCAAACCGCATCTTGATGCCCTGAAGTTATTGCCGGGAGAGAAGCACTGTGAGTACGAGATGGGGCTTACCAAAGAATTCAAGCCCTGTGCGTTTCGTGACCCCGACGTTTGGTTTAGAGGCATCGCCGACTTGCTTGTCATCGACGGCGACGAAGCAAAAATAGTTGACTACAAGACTGGTAAGTCCGCTCAGTACGCAGACATCAAACAGCTTGAGTTGCTGTCGTTGCTGGTCTTTAAACATTTTCCAAATGTCAAGAGAGTTAAGGCAGGTTTAGTGTTTCTTGTTGCAGAAAGTTTAGTTAAAGCCGAGTTCACCGAAGATCAGCAGAGCGGAGCGTGGACCAAGTGGCTTACAGAAATTGAACGCCTTGAAACAGCGTTCAAGACCGATGTGTGGAATGCAAAACCAAATTTCACATGTCGGAAGTTTTGTGCAGTTGTAGATTGTGAACATAACGGAAAAAACATTTACTAAGGAGAAGTGACCATGGCAGGACGTAAACCCAAACATGACAGTCGTGTAATTCGTTACCTCAACAAAAACGGCCCGTCTAACCAAGTTGGAATAGCAAAGGCGTTGAAGATCCCTGTAGTAAGCCTCTACTCAACCATCAAACGGTTGGTGGAGCGAGGTGAACTCAGGATGGAGGGCAAGCTTGTGACTGCCATCCCTACGGCAGAACCAAAAAAACCTCCTTTGGATATGAAGCTTGTCGCTGAAACGGCTCGTAAATTACAGACCGAAAACGCAGTGGACCGCATCGCCATGCTCAAGGACGAAATCGACAACATTACGGATGGTATCCGGTCCTTGGTGATTACTCGGTCCTACCTCTTGCGCAGGGTGCAGGAAGAGCATGCCAACACTTAACCGCTTCACAGAAGGTATGTGGGTGCAGGTGAAGGACACTGGTCGGAAGGGCGTGGTTGTTACCGCAAACGAAGGACTTGTAGAAGTCCGCATTCCAAGCGGTACTGACTGGCCTTTCCCCAGTTACGTCAAGTGTCACCCTGAAAAACTTAAACGTGTGTCCCAACCCAAGGAAGAAGTTACTTACGAACCCGCACCTTTTTAGGAGCCGCCATGAACCAAGTGCTGATTAACGCAGTTGAACTCGACATGCTGATGCAAGAGATCAAAGACTTGAAGGCAGAGAACCTCAGACTGAAGCGACTGCTGGACGAGGAACGCCATCGCGTGAAGTTGTTAACAGATGAGGTGGCATGGGCTGAGAACGGCTACACAAAGAGGGACGAGAAATGACTAACTACGACCGATGGAAACTCGCAACCCCTGACTACTTAGAGGACACAGATGGAAAAGAAGAAGCGTTACACGGTGACGTCATTGGCGGCGAAGATTGGGAAGAGTCGTCCGTCGGCAGCAAGCCTGATACGACGCATGGTCAGAGATAACCTCGCAGAGATAGTCGAGATACTGCCGTATAGCGAGACGAATCGAGGAACCAAGATTCATGTCTACGAGTTATTCATAGAGCCAGAACGCTACATGGACGGCATGCGATTACCCGAGCCAAGAATTCCACAAAGCACGTACTACAACAACCCGTTTAAATTAAAGGGGGCGGTAGATGCGAGATACACGACTGATTAACGTGATATGGGCACTGCTGATGTTGATCTTCCTTTTGATTGGAATACAGCACGGCAAGAGTCTTGGAGAATTAAAAGCGGTTGAAGAGTACGAGCGGGGATTTAACAAAGGTTGGAAAGATGCCCTGTACAAACGACCAGTCAACGATGAACTTGAGATGGTCTGCCTCGGGCTATGGACAGCAACACTACCTGAAAGGAAAGAGTAAACATGAGTGACAAAGACATGGTGAATCACCCGCCGCACTACACCCAAGGCGGCATCGAGTGCATCGACGCAATCAAGGCGGCATGCGAAGGGTTGGATGGGTTTGAGGGTTACTGCACGGGTAATGCTCTGAAGTATCTTTGGCGATGGAAGCACAAGAATGGTATTGAGGATCTGAAAAAGGCCGACTGGTACATTCGCAAATTAGCCAACGAGACGAAAAATGCGGAAGATTGAAGATAAGATACTCGATTACATACGAGAGCATAAGAAGCCCGTCACTATAAAACAGATGGCTAAGTACTTCATAGCCAGTGAGAACTCAGCACAACGGGCGCTATCCGACTTGACTTTACGTGGTGTGGTGCAGATCGTGCCAAAGAGCAGGCCGTACCTGTACAGGCTTAAGGTTTGAGCCTAAAATTGGTGCTCTACTTAGGAGGACATCATGCCTTACGTCAACAAGCCCCGGCCCTACAAGAAAGAATACGAGCAGTACGACGGCACCGAAAAGGTCAAGAAGAAACGAGCCGAGCGCAACAGAGCGCGGAGGATCATGGAGGAGGCCGGGAAGGTTAAGAAGGGGGATGGCAAAGACGTTCACCATAACAAGGCCCTATCAAAAGGCGGAACCTATAAAGATGGCCTATCAGTGATGGACGCTTCAGAGAACCGGTCTTTTAAACGCAACTCCAAGCGCGGATTGGTCAACGAAACCAGTACACGGGAAAAGAAAAAACGTGCAAATAGTTAACGGCAACACACTGGTTGTAAGAACTCGGTACCCAGAAAGAATCACCGAGACCATAAAGAACAGCAAGATACTACAAACGAATGGAGAGGTTGCCGAGGTTGCCGTTAAGTGGGGGCTTGAAGAAGCACAAACCCTGCGCAAGCTAAATCTAAAGAATGTTCCTTCTCCGATAGAGAAAGATTACAAGTGGCCTGGGCTGTACAAACCCATGTCCCATCAGACTCAGACGGCTTCGTTTTTAACCCTTCACAAACGGGCGTTCTGCTTTAACGAGCAGGGCACCGGCAAGACCGCCTCTGCCATTTGGGCATCAGACTATCTACTTGAGCGTGGGATCATCCGCCGAGTGTTGGTGGTCTGCCCTTTGTCGATCATGCAGTCTGCGTGGGAAGCCGACCTGTTTAAGTTTGCGTTGCACCGCACGGTGAGCGTTGCCTACGGCAACCGAGACAAACGCAAAGACATCATCAACAATTTGTCCGAGTACGTCATCATCAACTTCGATGGGCTGGAGATTGTAAAAGATGCCGTCAAGCACGGTGGGTTCGACCTGATCATCATCGACGAGGCAAACGCCTACAAGAACCCAAGAACCAAGCGGTTCAAAGCGATGAAAGAAGTCATGACTACTGACACTTGGATGTGGATGATGACTGGTACACCTGCCGCACAGTCGCCACTAGATGCTTTTGGTCTGGCTAAGATGTGCGTCCCCGACACCGCCCCGATGTTGTTTGGCGGGTTCAGAGATACCGTGATGCAACAACTGACGAGATTTAAATGGGTGCCGAAACCGTCGGCAGAAGCGACCATTCACAAGATGCTCCAACCAGCCATACGGTTTACCAAGGAGGAGTGTCTGGATCTACCAGAAGTTACGCACGTATCAAGATTTACCCCCCTGTCTCCTCAACAAACCAAGTACTACAAGCAACTTAAAAAAGACATGATGATTGAGGCTGCTGGAGAAGAAGTGTCTGCTATCAATGCTGCATCGAACCTGACCAAGCTGCTTCAAATTTCTTGCGGCGCGGTCTACACCGACACCGGCAATGTAGTGGAGTTCGATGTGTCTAACCGGCTATCGGCTGTGGTGGAGGTCATCGAAGAATCTACCCATAAAGTACTGGTGTTTGTTCCGTTCACCCACACTCTTGCAATGCTCAAAGAACACCTGACAAAAAATGGCATTACCGCAGAGATCATAGATGGGAGTGTGAGCGTTAACAAACGTACCGATACCTTTAAACGATTCCAAGAACAACAAGATCCAAAAGTCTTACTCATCCAGCCTCAAGCCGCCGCACACGGAGTAACCCTAACTGCGGCAAACGTAGTGATTTGGTATGCTCCTGTGACTTCAATTGAGTCCTACCTACAAGCAAACGCACGAGTGCATAGGCAGGGGCAGAAGAACCCAGTGACTGTTGTGCATATCGAAGGAAGCCCTGTGGAGACTAAGCTGTATGGAATGCTTCAAAACAAATTGGACTTCCACAGCCGCATCATCGACTTGTATAAAAATGAATTGAATACTTGACAGACTAAAGTTACTGGGTTACAGTTACAAAACGGACCAAGATCCGACACGGAAGGAAACCATGGACGCACCTATTGAGAAGATCGTCGCCGCTTACATCAAGATGCGCGACACCAAGGATGCACTCTACAAAGAGTACACCGCAAAAGCTTCTGAGATCGAAGAGCAGATGCAAGTCTTGAAGCACAAGCTTATCGAGATCTCAAAAGAGACCGGCGTTACAAGCTTCTCCACACCTAACGGCGTGGCGTACCGCACGGTTAAAAATCGCTACTGGACTAACGACTGGGGAAGCTTCTACGACTTCATGCGTGAGAAAGGTACGATGGAGTTGCTTGAGAAGAGGATTCATCAGACGAACATGAAAGAGTTTTTAGAGACCAACCCTGATGCCCATCCTCCCGGTCTTAACATTGATAGTGAATACGAAATCACCATAAGGAGAAAGTAACCATGAGCGACATCGCTTTGTTTAGTAAAAACGTACCTGACTACCTGAAGGAAGTCGAACTCGATGACATGACCAAGTCGCTGGCTGGTAACACTGGCCTCAAGCGCATCTCGATTCGGGGCGGCGTCTTTCGTCTGATGGTTAACGGCGAAGAGATTGCCAAGAACGAGAACCGTGCCATGAACGTCGTCATCGTTAATGGTGCACCCAAAGTATCTCGACAGTACTACGCTGGTAAGTACGTTCCGGGTGAGACTGCACCTCCTGACTGCTGGTCTAATGATGGCGATACCCCCGACCCCAGCATCGAGAGCCCTCAGAGCAAAACCTGCGAGGGTTGCCCTCAGAACATCAAGGGTTCAGGACAGGGTGACTCCCGTGCCTGCCGATTCCAACAGCGACTGGCTGTGTTGCTTGCTGACGATGTGCAGGGTGACGTGTACCAACTGACGCTTGCGGCGACCTCGATCTTTGGTCGTGGTGATGTCGATAAGATGCCGTTCCAGCAGTACGCCAAGTACGTTGGTTCGCAGGGTAAGAACATCAATACCCTTGTCACTGAGATGCGCCTCGACAGCGACAGTGCTACTCCCAAGCTGACCTTCAAGCCCGTGCGTTTCTTGGAGCGTGATGAGTGGGAATCCGCTAGAGAGAAAGGTAACAGCCCAGCCGCTAAGTCTGCTATCAGCCAAACCCCGGCACAGACTGACAGCAAGCCGAAAGCCATCTCTGCACCAAAAGCTTCTGCACCAGTAGAAGAAGAGATCCCTGAACCCACTAAGCGTCCGAGCAAGAAGAACGCTGAACCCGCCCCCAAGAAAGACTTTGTGGATGTGTTAAATGCGTGGTCTACAGACGATGAGTAACCATGGACAACCGAGGTTATACATCAAGGATCATCAAGGCTAATTTAGAGGCGAGTACCGACAACCCCGGCGTTGTGCTGGGGCGGTACTGCATCTCTAGAGAGATCCCCGTCAATGACGTTTCTGTGCACCTGAAGGTGAGCCGCATGACCATTTACAAATGGTTTACTGGTGACTGGATGCCACGGAAGCGTCATGCCGACGAGATCTTTGCCATCTTGGAGAAGGTTGGCTTTAGCATAGACTAACGGGGCGTCTAGTTCGACGGAACGAAAAGGGGTACCGCCGCGCCCCCTGACGCCTCATCTTTTTTGCGCGGTGCACTAGGGCGGCTATGGCGATGAAAGACTTACTGTCTGCGGTTCTCTCCCCGAAGGGGTGGTACTGCGTAGTAGCACTGAAAAAGACAGGGATGCCTAAACAGGTGTTCGTGCAGACACTAGAAGAAGTAGAACAGGTCGCAGAAGATTTACTAGCTAAGCACTATGACGTTTATTTTGCTTGCGCCAAATACGAGACCAACTCAACCCGCACCGCCGACAACGTAAAGCTGATCAAGGCTTTCTGGTTGGACATCGACTGTGGGCCAAACAAGCCATACGAAACCCAAGCCGAAGGGCTGGCTGCATTCAAGGACTTCTGCAACGAAGTCGGCTTACCCAAACCATCGCTAGTCAACTCAGGCCGTGGACTCCATGCCTATTGGGGAATCACATCAGAACTGACGCGCCAGCAGTGGAAGCCAATCGCAGATCAACTCAAAAAGTTGTGCCACCTAAAAGGGCTTGAGGCCGACCCCGCCAGAACATCGGATGCCGCATCTATCCTGCGCATCCCTGACACGAAGAACTTCAAGGCTGACCCACCACTTGACGTTACTTTGATGTGCGTTTCTCCCGACATCGACCTAGAAGTATTTAAGTCTGCTATTGGCGTAGGAGAACTTGCTGACGCTCCTGATTACGGCACCTCTAACCTCAACGAGTTGACCAAGTCGTTGATGGGGAACAAGCAGAATCGGTTCTCTGTTCTGTGGGCGAAGGTTGAAAACGGCACCGGGTGTGCGCAGATTGAAAAGGCTGTCAAAGAGCAGGCCACTATCGAAGAGCCCATGTGGAGGGCGGCATTATCTATTGCGTCGTATTGCGTCGACAGAGACACGGCAATCCACGAAGTGTCTAAAGATCATGACGGATACTCAGCACAAGCCACAGAAGATAAGGCTAACAAGATCAAAGGTCCATATACCTGCGATGCCATCGAGAAGATCAACCCCGGTGGTTGTGATGACTGCCCCCACAAAGGCAAGCTGACTTCTCCAATCACGCTAGGGCAAGAGATTCTTGAGTCCGAAGAGACGCACATCGAGTACAAAGCCGAGGATGTTTCGAAGCCGGTCACGTACACAGTGCCCGAGTACCCGTTCCCATACTTCAGGGGAAAAAATGGTGGGGTCTATCGCCGTCCCTTGGAGGATGACGACGATCCAATACTAATCTACGAACACGACCTTTACGTTGTAAAACGTATGAAAGATCCCCAACAGGGGGAAACAATATGGATGAGATTGCACACTCCCAGAGATGGGGTCAGAGAGTTTGCTCTCCCAGCAGTCGACCTGCTAACCGCTGAAAAACTACGAGACAGGCTTGCTTGGTTCGGGGTAATCGGCGGCAAGAAGCAGATGGAAGGGATCATGACCTACATCATTTCGTTTGTTAAAGAACTACAGTGCAGAGAAGGAGCAGAAATAATGAGGATGCAGTTTGGTTGGACCGAGAAGAACGGATCTTTTGTGGTTGGGGACGCAGAAATCTGCCCCGACGGCGACCGATACAGCCCCCCTTCAAGCTACACATCTCAGGCATCTCCGTACTTTGAGCCGGTTGGATCGTTGGAAGAGTGGAAGAGCGTCATCAATACTTACGACATACCGGGGTTTGAACCTCATGCGTTTGGATTCTTCACCGCTTTTGGTGCACCACTACTAAAACACTTGAACCTCAAAGGCGCCATCATCAACCTGATCAACAACACATCCGGTACCGGTAAGACGACAACCCTCAAGGCCATGCACAGCGTCTTTGGGCACCCAGAAGAACTGATGCTGATTGAGCGTGACACGATGAACACCCGGCTACACAGGCTTGGCGTCATGAACAACTTAGGGTTGGGGTGCGACGAGATCACCAAGATGAAGCCCGATGAAGCATCTGACTTTGCTTATGCAGTATCGCAAGGCCGAGGCCGTGGACGTATGCAGGCTTCTCAAAATGCCGAGCGGATCAACATGACGAAGTGGCAGACCATATTACTCTGCTCTTCTAACGCCTCATTGGTCGACAAGCTGAAGTCGCTCAAAGGCACACCCGATGGTGAGTTAATGCGGATCATCGAGTACAGCATCCCTGAGACCAAGTTGCTGACCAAAGCCGAGGCTGATGACATGTATCCGAAGTTGTACACAAACTACGGACATGCCGGTCGCATCTACATCCGGGACTTGGTATGCAACCTTGAAGAGCGTATTGCTGAGGTTAAAGACGTACAGCGGGTCATCGACAAGAAGGTCGGCTTCACAAGCCGTGAACGTTTCTGGTCTGCAATCGCTGCCTGTAACATCGCCGGTGCTCTTTTTGCCCGTAGGCTTGGCCTGATCGACATTGACGTCGGCAGAGTATTCAAGTGGATGCTCAAAGAATTCAGCCAGATGCGAGAAGAAATTACGCCACCAGTATCAGACTTTGCTAGCGTGGTTGGGGATTTCTGGAACAAGCACCGCCAAAACACCTTGGTCATCAACGATGAGGTCGACAAGCGTACCGGGGTAGAGATGCTGCCGATCCTAGAGCCACGGGGAGAACTGATCCTACGCATGGAGCCCGACACGATGAAGCTGTTTATCGTGGCAAAAGACTTCCGGAAGTACTGCACGGAGAACCAAATCACCCTCAAAGATGTGCTCAACGGGCTAACTTCCGACGGGATCTATGGCGGCATCAAGAAGAAGCGCATGTCCAAAGGCACCAAGTTAAGCAGTGTTCCACCCGTAGATGCCTATGTTTTTGACTGCTCCAGAGGCGATTTTATAGACCCTGACTTGTATGTTGCCGCCGCTCAGGCCGAAGAAGACATGCAGGAGCCAGTAGAAGAGCCAGCAAATGAGGGTGAACCAGCTTAGTTATAACGTCGACTGGACTAAATTTAAAGTCGGCTGGTCCTTTTTTATACCTTGTTTGCGGGTGGAGGAAGGTAAAAAAGAGGTCTTAGCGGTCACTAATCGCTTCGGATACAGCGTTACTATCAAAGTAGTAATTGAAAAAGGTATCCGTGGGTTGCGTATATGGAGAGTGCGGTAGTACCATAGACTTGTGATCTACGGTTCATGGTCACTCTCCTTCTTAGCCCCGCCTAGTGCGGGGACTTTTTTCAGTCAGGCCGACCGTACCGCAACATCTCCAAAGCTTTGGGTAAAGACTTCTTATCCACCTGCACCCCAATAGCCTCGGCTTCAGCTTGTCCTTCAGCACGACGATCAAAAGACTCTTGAATATTTTCGGGAGTAATTTCGTGCTCAGGATATTTCAGGGAGAACTCAATTACTTTTTCTAGAGTTTCATTAAAGCCCTCTGTATTATCACGCTCAAGCCAGAGCCGATTAAGTAACGAAGTTCTACGGTCTTTAATTTTTTCTGCGTAAGTCTTAGCTTCAATGGCGGACTTTTGCGCTTGGGCCAACCGAGTAGGCTGTAACCCGATAGACTGCATGGCAAGTTCCCAAGCCGAGAAGTTGTCGACTAACTTAATTCCGCTGGCCGTACGTGCATCTTCTTCAGCAATCCTTGCTGCGGTGACAGGTTTTGAAATAAGAGCGGGTGCAGCCCTTTCAAAAGCACGTTGATATTGACCTTCTTGGAACAACCGATAGGCGTCGATCCAGTTAAATCCAAGGCCAACAACCGGGCCAGCGTTAGCAATAATTTCTTGTGTGACACTTTCTCGGGTATCAGGAGAGTACCGCCCTTCTCGATACCACAAGTTTTTGGGGTCAAGACTAACACGACTTGAAAGTTCTCCGCCGGTTAGCTCAGTAACTACTCCTCGCTGCAAAGAACCACCGACGAACCGACCAGCCTTTTCAGCTTTTTCAGGGTCCATACCCATCTCAGCAAACAAATCTCCAGCAGCGCCGCCAAGTTCTTCTTCCATGTAGTTCTTCAACCAGTTCTCCCAGTCAAAGAATTCATCATCGTCTTCGTCGGCAAGTAGTTTAACTAGCGGCTGTAAACCGATGCTGTAGAAGGGAGAAGCTTCGTTACCACCAAGTATGTAAGTAACCGCTAATATGCCAGCCAGTCGGCGTTTACCTTCTCGGTACAACTCTTTACGCTGGGCTTCTGCTTCTGCAATGCGCTGATCAATAACTTGTGAGCTTACTTTATCCTTAACCATCTGCTGTCGAAACTCTTCGATCTCTCCTTTACGGAATGGAGCCGCTACAGTGAAGTAGAAGTTACGCACAATCGCATAAGTCGCTAATACCGAGTACTGTTTAAACTTCGTAACAACTGACATTAAAGGTGACACAAAATATCGAGGTTTCATCTGCCGAGTAAAGTCACCAAGAGACAAACCGACAATATCTTTTGCTTCCGCGATAGCAAGTTCAAAAGCTTCTTCGGGGGTGTTCATCACCGGCTGGCCTTGAGCGTCACGCTCAATCACTCCACGTAGATCTTTCTTGGGAGCCTTAGAAAACTTATCGTACGCTAACTCAAACGCACTAAGCAGGGAAACCTCACGGCCAAGTCTTTCAGATTGATGGAATAACCCGGACAACATTTTTTTGACCATGTTGTATCGACCGGTATACAACGATGAAGGGCGCCCACCCATATCCATAAGATCGTTGGTCAACGAAATATTAATCTGACCTTCTTCCATAAACCGCTGGGCTGCACGATTCAGTATGGGGGGCAGCTTTGCACCTTCGACAATTGATGGAAAGTTAACTTCCATAAACTTACCCTGCGCTAATGGAGCAAGTGTCCGCCTCGGTGTTGTTGCAAAGTAACGCCCCAAGTTTTTCAACATCACAGCATTGGTTTTGGCATAGCCGTATCGACCGCCGATATAAGGCATAGTGATCTGAGCCACACCAAGCACGTTGAGCATCGCCGAGAAAGGTGCCGACAGCATGTAGAAGAACGTCAACTCAGATGCCTTACCAGCAACTACCGCAGCGAGACTTGTGTCCTCGTTACTAAGAATAGTTGGAACACGTCTTTCTACTTCGGTGATGTAGTCACTATATACCGCAGCGCGATCACGACTCATAGATCCTTCTTCGACTCGGTCGGCTATATACTGCCTAGCATTGTTAAGATTATTAAGGAAAGGTTCGGCAAACTTAAACCGAGACTGCTGGTAAGCACTGTGCACTGCGCTCGTAGCAAACACACGAAGCATGTCACCACTCGCACCCTGAATCGCTTTACGATTGATGAACATTTTGCGCATGCTCTGCTGCGGCAGGAGGATGTAGATTAGCTGATTAAGGCTGTCTTTCATTTCCTTCTTAGCGTCACCAACTGTTGTAGCCGTCACATTGTCGATAATGTCTTCGGCTTCTTTAAGAACCTGAGTAGTGGTCAAATTCTGGGTGAACAACTCGGAGATCCCATCACCTTTCCGAATGGTGTCGGCTAAAGCTTGTTGTTGTGCATTTCCTCGGCGAAGCTGGGCCTCTCGGGTACGCATCGCTAGTTCACGACTTAACGAGCCTTCAAACTCGTAGAATTCTTTGAAGTTGCCTTTACCAACTTGGAACCAGTGCTTACCGAATCGGCGAAGAGGAAAGTAAGGCTTGACTAACTTATCTGGGCCAAACTTATCGTTAATCTCACGGATAGCGGCCTTCTTCTCCGCCAGCGGCTTATCACTCTTTGCCACGCGAAGCTTCATCTCCCGGACCATGTTATTCACGGATCGCTCATAAAAGTCCCTGACTTCCCGATAAATTTCTTTGAACTCGGGGTCGAGCCGATTCCATGCCTGCACCAACGCGGCGTTCATGGTTTTAGTACCGGGCTTATCTGGGTCGATACCACGAATGGTTGTCTCAAGCATCACTCGACCAAGGAGTTGCCCCTGCTTTGGTTTCTTAGCTTGAGCCTTTGTCCACTTGGTAACGATGTCCTCAGCAGACTTCATGATATTGCCTCGATAGGCAAGCATCTGCTCGATCATCCGGATCGCACCGCTGATCTGCGGGAACTTCGTTTTAGTCAGATCATCAATCTGCCGGAGGTTGGCAAAACCTAAAACCGCCCTGCGGAACGTACCTGTGCTGCTGTCCCACATGGATGGGCCAATAACTTTCAGTACCTTACTCCATTCCCGACGACCTCTAAGAGCATCATTAAACATCTGGATCATGCCAGCGTTTACATCTTCCGCAGTGCGCCATGTCTGGCTAACGGGGCCACGGATTCTTGGCTGTTTCGGACCAGTTTTAGCAAACCGAGGACCAATCGACAACGGAGTAGTGGTGCGCACCGCAGAGAAAATCTTGGTCGCCTCAGCCATGGCGTTACCGGCAAGGTTGTCAAGGCCGAATGCTTTAAAGATAGCCCGCACAAGTCTGGTAAAGAAAGGCGCCTTCTTGGGCTCGTACTTGACCCCTTTAAGGAGGTCTTGAAACTTCTTGTTAGTGAATACTTCGGCTACAAACTCGTAGATGTTAGTCATGCCGTACGGAGTTTTGCCAAGCTTCTCCACGGCGTAGTCGTACATAGCGGTCAACTCTTTTGCCGCAGCGCGTTGACCCGGAGTTAAGTCTTGCGGACGAGTACCAAACGTATTCAGCACATACTCGGTTGCAGCGTGCACCACCTCGTGCAAGAAAACGCGGTAGCTTTTGCCAGTCAGCGTATCTGTATTAAGAGCAATCTCATCAAACGCAGGGTAATAGGCACCGGGTGCAGTCAGTCCCTCTATAAACTTTTTATACGCACCGGACACATCGCCGAATTCGGCAATAACTGGGCCGAGGTTGTAGTTGGGTTTCTGTAGTTCAATCAGTCCTGCCGCTACACTTTCTAAGGACTCGGAACGGTCATAGTTCTTAAAGTACTTGTCGTAAACCTGTGGGTAGTGCATTTGCACGTACCGAAACAAACGTTCCTGTTGCGGCTGCGTAGCATCGTCGATTGAACGACGAACCAATTCCGTGCCAGTGTTAAAGCTAATGTTTGTTGGAAGCTTAAGCTCCAATAATGCTTTTGCTAGGTCAGCAGAAAAACCAGTCAGCTTCTGGGATGCAATCGTTAACGCACCGTTGAGGTCGTTGTTGGCTATGGCTTTCACCATAGCCGGGTTGATATCCCCGGCCTTTAAGCCTAACTCTATGATTCTTTGTTCGTAGTCTGTCGTCGTAGCTTCGCCAGCATCTCGGGCACGCTCGCGCTCTTCTCCAATGTTTTCTGCGCCAAGGCCAATTCGTCGAGATAGGTCTGACTCGCTTTCTGTTGCGCCCCTAAATCCAGCCACGCGCTCAGAATCCCCTCCATCTCCGATTTGTTCTTCGCTAGAGTCGGATAGGCGCTTTCCAAGAGGCTTAAGGTTTCCATCAGTTAGCTCCTTATTAAAGTACTCAAATACATCTTTGTAGTCTCTGTATGCCCGTCTTATGCTGTTTTTGATTTGAGGCCAAGTGTTGTTGCCATCTATCTCACTTGCATCGAGCAACAGATTAATCCTCTGCATCTCAGCAGTGAAATCGGCACCGTGACTACGAACAGTTACGTGCGCCAACTCATGAACCATCGTACCCCAAGTACCTGACGCCGCTGCGGAAAGGTTAGCAACTGCTGGAGCAAACGGGTTGATGAACACCCCAGCAAAAGGAATTTTAATACTGACCCCCCGATACCCGCTATCAAGGCTAACTCCAACTGCTTCGTCTGTGAATATTGAAAACCTCGGTTCTAAAGTAGCCGCAAAATTCCGTAGGTCTAAAAACGCCTTGCCGATATCAAACAAAAACTCATCAAATTTAGCACCAAACTTTTGGCGTCCAATATCAGCTATAGAGGTAACATCCCCTTGTTCGGCTTTTTTAATCTCGGCTCTTAGTTTAGATATTTTTCCTTTGTACTCGGCCCTACCGGCTTGATCTTCAATGTCTTCAGCACTAAAAGTTCCGTACTTTTTGTAAATTTCGTCTTCGAGAGCAGTTACCTTATTCCGTAACTCTTTTACTTTTTTATCGTCGACTTTTGCCACGCCAGTATTGATGTGCAACATGACGCGGTCTTTGGAAATCAACGATTCATCAATCCTTAGTTCGTCAACGTCAATTGTCGCGGACTTCATATCCGCATCGGTTAACTCGCGGACAGCTTTACCTTTGACGTACAGCACCCCATCTTTAACCTGTATCTGATCGCCTTCAGAAATATCTGTGGCTGTAAATATTTCAGACGTAGGGGTAGGAGCCAGCTTCTCAAGAGGGGATGCTTGGACATCATCATTGCGGCCAACAAGGTCCAGGTATTGGATAGAACCAAAGTTATCTACACTAGAAGCAAAGTCGGCTGCTCTGTAGGCAAGCCGCAAGTACTTAAATATTTGGCTAAAACTTTTTTCAACCGCAGGGGAGAACCGCTGTCGGTTAAGGTCAAACGGGTATCGAGCATCCTCCGGCTTGACTTCTTTTTTAGGGGATACATCGACGTAAATTCTTCTTGGGATCTTTTCGTCGTTAACCTCAAGGTTAAGATTAAACTGCCAAAGTCCGTTTGAGAGAACGGATGTATTATCGTCCCACATGTATTTCTGTGGTTCCTTCTGCACGTAAATTCGTGCTACACCCCAATCAAACGTAACGTTTGCAAACGTTGTGTAATCTTCGTATGGAAACTTCGAGCCAATACCTAAAGTTCTGTCGTTAAACTTTACTTCTATGTCCCCAAACAGCGGGCTGTAATTCAGCACTTTGTAGGCACCGGAATAGTCGGAGATGTCTATTTCTACGTCTTGACCTGTCGACGTATCTTTATACGACTTGGGGACTACAACGCTTACGTATGTTCCATGCCCCTCTGGGAGAATTTGTTTTATGTAATCGGGGATGTTGTCGCCTTTGTAGACGGTGACGTCCGGACTTACACTCGGATCATCCATAGATGCTTCCAAAGTCGCACCATCACTACGCAATACGCTAGCCACACCATCCCGCATAGTAACAACTTGGATTTCGTCGTTATTAAACAGGAACTGCATCTTGGCAATACCAAGACCCCCTGAATCCCGCTCGCCCTCTTTTTTGGTGCCTGCAATTGTCAGGAAGGTAGTCGACAATGTTTCGGGCGACATACCAGTGCCATTATCTACGACGGTAATAGACCGAGTATCTTTGTCTACTGTTATATCAATCTTGCCCTTAACAAGCTGACCTTTTTCCTGCATCGGCTTGATGGCGTCAAAGGCGTTTTGCACCATCTCTTTAACCGACACATTCGGCATTTGAGAGGGTTCGCCATATAACTTCGGGCCGAGCAGCTTGCTCAACCTACGTGCGTTTACACCCGGTTTAGCCTTAATAGTCTCGCCGCCATCTTCTTCATCTCTCGCTGGACGGAACCCACCTTCTTCATCAGCAGGAGTACCGCCGAGTTCAGCAGCTAACTTAGCAATCGCTTTGCTGCGCTCTCTTTTAGCCTTAGCCGCACGCTTATCTGCACCAGTAGAAGGAGGTGAGAATGTCGGTACCTCAGCACCAGCAGCCTTGAGAGCATCCAGTTCTGCCTGCATACCAGCCATAGTTGGGCCAATCGGCTCGGTCGGCGCCGCTTGTTGCGCACGTTCCTCAAAGTACTTTCTGCTTCTCTCTTGTACAAAATCAAGCGCCTTTTGGGATACCTTTCCTTCGGCAGCAAGCTTTTTGTACTTATCGACAAATGCGTTTTCTAGGTTATCTAGCTCTTCATAGGTGGTTACACCAGAAGAAACCAACTGGTCTAGACCGCTGTATTCAAATTTATCTCTTCCGTAACCAAGAGGACCAGGCTTTGAGTCAGAGGGGGCAGTAATACCTCTTCTGATACCCCCCATGATTTCGCCAAGCACATCGACGGGCGGGTTTTTTGCGTCGTATTCCGCTTGTCTAGCCTGACGCTCTTCATCACTAAGTGGGGGTGGAAGATTGCCGATTGCAGCCTCAAGATCATTAAGCTTTGCTTCAAAATCAGCAACTTCTTTGGCAAACCGCTCGGGGTTGTTGCTTTTAGTTTTGTACTTGTTATCAATAGCCAAAGCGGTGTTGGCTAGCCGTCGTACGTCACCGCTCGGTAGGTTTTTAAAAACTTCGCTATATTCAGGCGACGTTACACCGCGTGGCTGATTACTTTGATCGTAAGCTTGTTTAGACCTGTTATAAAGCTCCTCTGCTCGCTGGAGAAGAGGCATCAACTTACTAGCTGCGGCAGGTAACGATTTAGCTGGAAGCCCAAAGTACGTCTTAAAGTAGTTCTGTAAGGGTGGACTTTCGCTCCCGAAACGGAACATCTCACTAAATATATAGGTATCTTCCGGTTTCGTAGTTGGGGTAGAAGGAGGCGTTAGTGCACCGAGTTTTTTAACATTTCTGCCGGACGTATCTACTCCAAGCTTTTGGGCAATAATTTGTTCTGCCGTGTACCCGGATTGAATCATCTCGGATACATCCATCACCCTATCTTTATAGATAACGCTTCCCGTTCCATCTGGGCGAACAGATAACTGTACCTGTTGTGGTTGATCTTCGTTGATAACATCATCAACTATGTAATCCCCCGACTCAGCCGCAAATGAAGTCGGCTCTAATGGACCAAGTGTTGGCTCTTTTCGTGCTCCAGTGCTAACAACAGGCCCGACACCTGCGCCCAATCCTCTAGGCTCAATTCTTTCAGGTGCTCCGGCAACTCCCGCACGAGCTTCTTCTGCGCCAGACACAGGAACAGAAGGCTCACCTCTTCCGGACTCAACTCGAAGACGTCTTGTTTTTTCTCGTTCGAAGTCATTTAATGCCCTTTCTACTTCATCAGTAGTCGGAGGACGCCCAAGTTTTTTCCTGAGATCTTTGTCGATCTTCTTCAGTTCGTCTAACGTAGCAGGGACTGTTTCCTCTAACGGTATGCCAGCTTCTTCGGGGAACAAATCTGCTTCGCTAACCAAAGGCCCGACACCAGCTTCAGCGGCCTCGGCTTCTTCCTCCGCAGCCAACCTATCAAGGTCTGCAATTGCTTGATCTTCTTTGGAAAGTTTCTCGATCCCTTTAACTCTTTGGTAGGTGCCGATTGCCTCAAACGGGGCAGTTACTGTCTCACCCGCCATCTCTGCTATTACCGCAGCAGGATTAGGCACTTCTCCAATAGCCAAAGATCCAGCGGCCTCACCTGCACCACCCAGACCAGCCTGTTTCCCGGTCTCTTTAACGAACTCTTTGGCAGCGACAGAAGCGGGCTTGCCAGTTTTAAGTGCTTCGACGATCTTGCCAGCAGCAGAACCCGCAGTTTTTAGGGACACCGCATCAAAGACGCCAATGACTCCCGACCTAATGGACGCATTTTTCCAAGCTTCATCGTGGCTTTCACCCTTCTGCAACCGGTCGACATATTCGTTACCGAATTGAGTAGCAGCCGACCCTAAGCCTCCAGCCTGTGCCGCAATCGTCGGGTTTTGTGCAGCCAGCCTACCTATCAAAGCAGTAGCCACCATGTACGCCATGTTAGGCAGAGACTCAGCGCCTAAGTCGGCAATAACTCCAACCGGATTGGAAAATAACGCAGCCCCAGCCTCTTTAGCAGACTCTAGGAAAGTAAGGTCATCCCCCATGGCTGCTTTAAGTCGTGCAGTTTCAGGGCGTAATGGGCTTGCAAGCTGCCGTTCTTGTGCTTCTTTTTGGAAGTTAGCGATGTCTTGGGCGTACTGTCCAGCTTCCGATCTGTACTTTTCGTACTCTTTCTTTACATCAGGAGGGGCAAGAGGTACGCCAGGACCACCGTATTCACGTTCAAAACTTTGGATGTACCCACGAGCAATGGCAAACGCTTCACCTTTGGTATTAGCCCGAAGGTTTTCAAATCCAGAGATCAGTGCGTCTTTGGCGTATCGGTAGTTAGCAGCCCAAAACCCTTCATCTTCCGGAACAGTCGACTCTATAGGCGCTACCGGTAGTTGAGGAATAACAGATGCGGGTTTACCCGTAGATACGGGTTCTTCTGCCGCAAGGGGTTGCGTAGGGGGTTGCGCAAGGGGTTGCGTAGGGGGTTGCGCTTCATCGAATTGGTCGAAGAAGTTGTGTTGTTGATCTTTTTTCTTAGGAACAACAGTAGGCGTAGGGGCATCAAACCTATCAAAAAAGTTAGCCACACCTATCTCCCTAAGTATTTTGCAGCGGCTCCTGCCCCATATTTCTGATCAAACTGTACAGCTAAATCAGGGTTAGACCGTAACGCATCAATAGCCCCTTGTGGTGGTGCTAAATCTTTAGGCCGCTCTAGTGTACCACCGCTTAGGTCTACCCCTTCTACTTGGAACTGTTCAAACACCCTCTTCTCTACACCTTTTTTAATTTCATTGTATTTAGTTTTAGCGGCTTCATCCCCAGCAGCAGCTTTCTTGGAGAGTTCTCGAATATCTGAGTTATACAACTCTAGCCTAGCCATTTCATCATTGGCAACTTTTGCTGCCGCAGTAAGAGCGTTTCGTGTAGAGGTGTACGTATCCTTTGGTGAAAGTGCTTGAGATGCTTTAGCGACTGCTTCTAAGTAAGTCAAGCCAGGCTCTTTAGCCATAAGCTCTTTGGCAACTTGCAATTCTTTTGATGGGATACTAGCGATAGCAAGTCTGTTAGCGCGATCAGCCGCAGATTCCTCTGCTTTCCTAGCACCTTCAAAAACGCCTATCTTCTCAGCACGCTCTTTACCACCAAGTTCAGCCAGTGCTTTCTTACGTCCAAACTCGGCTTCTTCTTGTTTGGCGATGTCTTCACCGTACCCTTGCAAGGCAGGAGCGGCACCAGTGGCTATATTTTGTAGCGCGTATGGAGATTGTCCGGCAGCAATGCCGAGGCCAGCTTGTGCAAGTCGAAGGTTAAACATACGTTCAGCACGCTCACCTGCTTTACCTTCTAGTCCTTGAACATAGCTCATTAGATCAGCGACGCTTTGGTTAGGCCCTAAGAACTGTTCCCGTAATTTAGCCTCATCCTCAAGGCGCTTACCAAAAGCCCCAAACTGGGCGTAATTCACTGGTGTACCACCATTTGCGAACGCAACAATCCCACCACCTGCAAACTCGTTAGGCACCATCTCATCAGGCACCGGGAGCGCAGCCACACCCGCTTCGGTCGGCATTTGTTGAGGCATTTGTTGAGGCATTTGGGGAGCCATAGCCGCTTGGGGTGTAGCACCGAGGCCAGCCGCCATCTGAGGAGCCATAACGTCCTGAGCAACCGTAGTCTCTGGAGTCATTTCCTCCCGCTGGGCCGTACGCATTTTGTCAATAAACATCCCAGCCAGCACCGCTGCCGTAGGATCGACCAGACCCATCTGAGCCGCTTGGGCAATCTTCTGTTTATTTCCGCCATATTCCATGGCGATGTCTTTGGGAGATTGGAGTTCGTATGGGCCAGCCATAATTAACCTCTACCTAAGTTATACAGCCCAAGGCCCGCTAAACCAAGACCACCGACCTGAGAGATCATTGATGGAGGCTGGGCGTAAGTTGTTTGCGTAGATCCAAGTTGTACCGGCACTCCACGTAGCAAGTTACTGTAGTAGCCCAACTGCTCCATGGGGTAGTCACGCTGGCGTAAGAAGTCGGCGTAAGCAGTATCAAGTCTTTGTTGCTCAAGTGAACGCTGTTCGGCACCCGCCGCTGCTTGTGCTTGAATCCGTGCAAGATCCGTTTGTTGTTGCTGCGCACCAAGTTGACCCATCGCAGCACCCGCTTGTGCGGCCTGCCCAAATCCTTGAAGTCCCAAGTTTGCACCGAACTGCTGCGCCTGTTGGGCTGCTTCAAACGCTTTCTGAGAACCAGCAGCTTGAATTTGCGCTAGTTGCGCCTGAAGATTCCGATCTCTTTCGGTCTGTGCAAGTGTCTGACGGGCGCCACCATAAGTGCCTTGACGCGCTGCGGCTAGATTCTGACCAAGCAACCCTTTTTGCGCATCACGAATCGCCTCTTGTTTCTGCACATCGACCACGTTCTGCATATAGGGCGACATAAACGCTTGTTGAGCACCGGGGCTTGTAGCCATGCCCATATATTGTTGCCCAGACGCAAGCGCCCCAATCCCGCCAGCACCCGTAAGCCCTGTGCCAAAACCAAATTGCCCCGGCGTCTGCATGCCCAATGTTTCTTGCTGCGCTGCTACCTGTCCCGGCGTAAACCCAGCAATTCGCTCAGACTCATACGGGGTGTAAGGCCGATAAGACTCAGCCTGAGCCCGCTGCATAATGTTCTCAAAATACGGACGAGCATATTCTGGCAGGTTGGTCTGCGTGACTGTTTGATTCTGTGGTGGGGGTGCTCCGCCGCCTCCTCCGCCTTTACCCATTTTGTGCTCCTAGCCCCGCGTCAGCCGCAGGTAATTGAAACGTTTGCCACAACGGTTTATGCCCGTCGTCTCTAAATATTTTTGTCCATCCCAAACGTGCAGTAGCCTCGACTCCGTCACACTGAGTATCGTGTGCATAGTGCTGAAACAACTTTAGCATCGGGTCTTTCCACTGATCCAACTGCACCCCACCACAAAACGTCATTACCAAAAACTTTTTCTTTGGGTAGTGTGCGAAATTCGTTACAACTGCTCCTTTGATTCCCTGCTCGTCAAACGCAATCCAGAGCGTATGGTCGTAATCCATGATTGCGTCGTAAATGTCATCCACATCATAGCGCCCATGAGTGTATTCCGCAGCCCCCTCCAAGTATCCGCTAACTTGGCTCCAGACTTCATCAACATGCTGACGGGGGACCATGGTGACTTGCATTCGCTCTCTCCGTAGAATTCTTTTTCCCAGCGCTTATGTCTAAAGTATGGCACCCAGATATACGGAAACAAAACTGACAACCGCAAAATTGCCCAATTCATAAACTTCCATGGCTGGGGCAGGGGGCGCATAACATCCAGAAACAAGATGGCACGAATCTGATCGGTCTCATTTACGGCAATATGCTCGTACGTGTCATCAAACAGAACCGTCTTGCCTTCTTCCCAGTGGTACTTCTCCCCACCATTGACCAGCGTGCAGGCTTTGTCGCCAGGGATCACCACACCCAAGTGCATCCTCAAGATGCCAGACCACGGCCCCTCATGGGGCATCAACATTTTATGCGGACCAAGCACAGAAATATAGGCTGAGATGACGTCCTTGTGCTTGTTCAGAATCTTAAAAGTCTCAGGTGCAAAGTTCTGGTTGCGCCCAAAGTTAACTCCAGCCGCCTTAAAAAAGAACATCCGCCATTTGTCATCGTTAGAGATGTAAGTCTGGTCTGGCGAGATGCTCTGAAAGGGAGCAAAGTCGTCGTAGCGCTTCAATATCTCTTTGAGTTCGGCTTGAATAGCGGGGAAGTTATCTTCCAACTCCTTGGCAACCGGGAAGTAATGGGGGTCAAAGTACTTCTTATCGCCCAGCAGACAGTACTTATGGAAGGGCTTTTTTAGGAGCCTCTCAATCCACATCGTGCTGATCTGCAACTCCATCATGCAGCGGCTCTTTCAGCTTTTTTCATTAACGCATAAAACTTTTTAGCACCCCCGTGCTTGGCAACCTGTTTCTTAGGGATGTAAGCCTCACCATTGGAAACCCGAGCCGGACGCTTGCCGTCGATGCTGGTCTTAATAGAATCGCTGGTGCCTGTGCCGGGGCCTTTGATGGGGATAGCGCCAAGTCCAGCAGATGCTACTTGCTGGCCCTTTTTGTTACTACCTTTGCCAAGGCCATCCACAGCCTTCTTGGTCAGCACAAATCCACCGTTTTCAAGCGTGGGTACAGAACCACCTTTAGATAGCATAGCAACCCCACCGTTAGCCATCTTTCGCATGGTTTGTGTTTGTGGATCGTATTCGTATCCAGAAAGGTCTGTGTATGCGCTGGTATCACCCTTTAACTGATCCCCTGCTTTTTTAAGCAACGGCTTAAAAGGCCCACCAATTATCACATTTGACAGCGCATCGCCCATGGCGAACTTGCCTAGTTGCTCAGGAGTCATGCCTAATTCGCTGCGCCCCTCGATGCTAACGGGCTTAAATCCGTAATTAAACTCTGGATTTTGACCGGCAACATAGTCGGCACTGGGCATCTGAACAGACCCTCGCTCATCAACTTTACCGCCCTCAGCGTATGGCACCGGGTTAGATGGCGTAAAGAAGCTAAACTCACGGCTTGTATCACGCTCACCAGCAGTTGGGTACCTAACATCACGAGGTGTGGGCGTGTAAGGGCCAGCGTAATTAGAGGGCTCTGGCGTAGCAGTCGGGAAGTCATACGTTGGCTGCATAGCGTTTAAAACTGGAGCCGCCATACCTGTTACACCCAGCGTGGTGCCCATCGTTCCACCAGAAGCATTTGAGAACGCATTAGTAAACCGACCAAAACCTCCAGGGGAAGCAAGATCAGAAACGCCTGAGCCTACGGTAGAGAAGCTAGGCTGAACCTGCATTGCAGCCACTTGTGTGGGGGTCATGGTTAATGCCGGTGCGGCGGCTTGTATTGTGGGTGTCCCTGCTGCTTGTAAAAGCCCAGTGCCGTAAGGCGACGCCGCCCCCGGAGCCAAAGACATCCCCGGTGTTGCACTAATACTTTGAGAAAGCAACGATTGGCCTGCGGCTTGTTCTGCTGCGGTTGGAAGTGCCGTGGCACCTGCTTCTGGAAGAGCCGCTAAGGTTTCAGCACCAGCACCCGTAGTAGATAGCGCAGTTCCAAGGTTGGCACCACCAAACGCGCCCAGACCCGCCATCAAGCCACGACCCAAGTCACCTGTTGCTAACGCAGTAATACCACCCACCGTTAACGCCGCTGCTGGAGCAGACATCAGTGCAAAACCCGCAGGGCCAAGGGCAAAACCTGCCGCAATTGGCAAAATCGCATCAAGGAACCCAGCTTCAGGAAGCCCCGTCTTTGGGTTAATCGTCAGCGAACCACCATGCTGCATAGCCAGAGCCTGCAACCCACCGACTTCACGGGGAGTCATGTGCACCAGCATCGTGTCGTTGTTACGGCCTTGGGCGCGGACGTTTTCGGCTTCGACAGAGCCGCCTTTAGCCATCATGGGCATCGTCGGCGCAAAGCCGTATTGGGGTTGGGCGATCACGGGATATTGCATGGTCTTATTATCCTTGATTTGTCAAGTGTTGGCTACTGTTGTACCTGAGTTACAACTAAATTGGCTGCTGGAGATCCGGGGGCGAAAGCCGTTGCCGGGGCTGCGTTTAGACTAACCGCCGTATCCGTAGTGGCAAACATGATCTCAATGTAATCGTTGGCGTCCATCGACACTGACTCCGAGATCAAGACGGGGGAGTACCCGCCGTTAATATTCAGGGTCAGGATCCTAGATGACTGGCTAATATCCGTGCCGTTTTTCCTGATCCAACTATAAATATTCTTATTTGAGGAGTTGCTACTGGAGTACTGCAAAGTGACTGATATATCATAAAACCCTGATTCAGGCACTACTATCCTAGAAGTTGGCGATCCAATCACCACGCCGTTACTGATCCGTGTTGTGTCAAATTGAATGGCGTAGGCGGTATTTATTGCGGCAGGGGAGTAATCGGTTGTCCGCGAAAAGTCCCCGTAGTACTGCATCTGCTGGATTGTGGGGCGCACAAAAATAACCCCGTCGGTAGCATCTACAATAATTACCGCAGCCAGCGGGATAACGTTATTTGGGGCTGTAGGTTTGACGTTAGTAAACCCACCGGCGACTGTTGGGCTGGCATAAAGAACGTCTCCAACTGACCAAGTCTCACTAACGTCAGTCCCGGTAGTATCTACCCCACGCACAAAACCCCACGTCGTGCAGTAACCTTTCTCGCCTGTGTCCGGTAAGTCATGCGTCATTACACCGAGGATATACAGGGTTGGCGAC
>Ga0208161_1000113_pt1 | contig 40945 bp, 38 predicted proteins | sample CB_VirMetaG_3_FD_184538 | JGI IMG/M metagenome (GOLD analysis project Ga0208161, IMG submission 184538) | Freshwater to marine saline gradient viral communities from Chesapeake Bay - CB_1508_1S Viral MetaG (SPAdes) (version 4) | ecosystem: Environmental > Aquatic > Marine > Coastal | place: USA... | reverse complement strand
TTTTTGTATTGTTTCAAAAGACTTGGGTATATCACTGGAATGTTGTAGGTGATGATTTCAAACAGTTTCATGATCTCTTTGGCGAACAATATGAAGCAGTCTATGAAGAAATAGATCGTCTCACAGAACATATGAGATATCTAAATATTAAACCAGTTCCTACATTATCCAGGATTGTAGAAGTTTCTCATGTTAGAGAAGCAGATAGTTCACTAGATACTATGGGAATGGTTCGTGATCTGCTTCATTGCCATGAGATTATTATTGATCTTTTAAATCAAGTATCAGAAGAAGCAGAAAATCAAAAATCAAAAGGTACAATTAATCTTGTTGATGATTTGAATGAAGCACACGGTAAATTTGTTTGGATGTTAAGGTCATTTACACAATGACAGGATTTATGAATTATGATTATAGTAAGATGTAGAGATTGCAACAGAGAATTAACTGGCACAAACAAAACTCAAGTTTGTGGTTGTTCCAATATGATGACCGTTAAAGGTGATAGTGTTTCGGCTGTTGACTTAAGTAGAGTAGTTATGGTAAACTCTACACAGAAAGAACAAAAGAATGTTCTGACTTCTCAAGATATTGCCTGGCAAGAGGCAAGAAGACAACGTAAAGTTCGTAGATTAGACTTCGAAGTTCGTTGATAAAAATGGAAGGAGTCCGGTTGGTCGAGGACACCGCCTTGAAAGCGGCTGGGGGTAACACCTTCGCAGGTTCGATTCCTGTTCCTTCCGTTATAAATGATACCAATTTAATATTTTATTTGGTTTTCTGTATCGTAGTGTTACAAAACGCTGACAATTGGTTGACGTTCAAATATCTGTGATTAGTATATAATAGTAATACGTATCACGGAAAATGGACCAACACACTTACGAAAATTGGGTCCGTATCAAAGAAACTTTCGAGTCTTCTGGGAATACTGATAATATGTTCTACAAGAGAGCAGTAGAAATAGTAAAGACCAGAAGAGATCCCCTTGCTAAATTTCTTGGAGATGAGAAGTGATGGAACCTCACGATGAGTTCATTAGTCGTTCTGAAGTGCAGGAGATGATAGATGATGCAATACGCAGACACAATCGTAATGCTTCGATTATTTCAATGTGTGTTGGTTGGGTTGTTCTTGCTCTTTTTGCTGAAGGTCTGCTTCGACTCATTGGAGTGATACCACCTGTTCTACCATGGCTAAACATTACCCTGAAATAATAGGAATAGTTTTCCTTTTAGTATTTGCTGCTACAATGTTCTATCAAGGAACATGTATTATTAGAGGGCAGCGTGGTTATTCTCTTCGTGATTATCTTAGAAAAGATAGTGAGAACATGCGTAAAAGAGTTGAAGAACTTTTAAAAGACAAATGATTATGACTACAACGGACTGGTTAATATTCATTGAGTTTGTCTCACATATTTTGTATATGTTCGTATCTTTTATGTGCGGTCTTATTATCGGATATATAGTCGGATTTAGAAACGGAGGAATGTGATGGATAACTTACCTTGGGGTGTTATTATATTATTGTCCTTTGGATTATCTGGAACATTATATTGCATTTATTATATTCTACGTCTAGCCTACAAAGAAATGGAAGATGAACAGCACGATTCTAACTAGCATCTTTTTATTTGCATCAATAATAACTTTCATTTATTGGAGTCTTAATAACGCATATCCACAATGAACTATCCATTAACACTCAGAGAATGTCCACATTGTCATAAGAGTCTGGTTGACGCTGAAATCAGTGAACCAATCAAACAATTTTGTGAGTCTGGTGCATTCCATTCAAGTTTACTTTTTGGTGATGAAGGATGGATTTGTCCACACTGCAATCAAAGTATAAAATAGTATAGGAGTTTTAAACTAATAAATGGAAGAAGAAACTATTTTTACTGAAAAGGATGAGGAACTTTTAAGACAAGCTATGAGATTTTTAAAGCATAGAGAACTTTTACAAGAACCCTTTGATGGATATTGGGAGAATGATAATGACGTTTAAACTTCTACTTTGTTTTGCTCCTTTATTAATCATCTACATAATAATGAAGATTGCCGTTTGGATTTCTGCTAGTGCAACAGAGGTTGAATATGTTAGAAAAGAACCACTTCGACAACGAGGACCCTTCGTGGAAAATCCATATGCAGACGTTGATGAAAAGGAAGAAAAATATGGAGATATCACAGATTATTGATGATGCAATTTGGAAATATTATTTTGAGAAAGGAATAGAAGTTCCTAACTGGAAAAGGGAAAAAGATCCTCAATGGTGGATTGACTATTTGAAAGAACTTGGACTTGATCAGAGGAATTCTTGATGGCACATTTTATGGCATCATTACTTAATAACCAGATTATACTGGGAATTCTATGTTATGTGTTGATTTTTGTGCCTATTCTGGGCATGTGGGCAGTCCACAAATATAACTGGCAACACTGGGAACCGTTTGACAAATCTCGTCATTAATGTTACTATATTATAGTAAACGGGGTGTAGCGCAGTTTGGTAGCGCATCCGCTTTGGGAGCGGGAGGTCGAAGGTTCGAATCCTTTCACCCCGATTTTTATTTGATATTATGGAAGTAAAAAGTATTTTTTGGTCTTGGAATAAAGGCAAAACATTATTTGAAGTTAAGTACGACAATGATGAAACTCATACTATAAAAAGCGACGTAATACCACCAACCACTCCAAGTCATGATATAGCTCATGCAATATGTTGCTTTAATGATCTTCCATGGAATTTTAAAGTTCATATAAATGAAATAGCAGAATACAATGCTGTCCATATGGAATCTATATTTACTAGGTTTTGTAAATACTATCTTGAAGATATTAGAATGCCAATAGAACATCATATAGAAGAAAATATTATAAGGACAAATGATTTTTCGGAAAACTATTATAATATACCAAAAAATTGTAGCGTTTCTACTTTAGAGTTAGAGACACTGTTTATGGAAGCTATTGACCCAGAAACTTGTAGTTATTTTATAAAAGATTATTTAAATGTCTATAAAATGGAGCAAATGGTAAAAAAAGAAGAACTAGTTACTTCTTATAATCTACAAAAAAATATTGAGAAAAAGTCTGATTCTTTTAGTAGATTTTTAACAGATTACAAAAAAATATACTTTAAATATTATAATAAATAAGAACAACAATGGAAATTTATACAGTGGAATATTGGCAAAATAACTGGGAAACTTTGATTGAAAGAGTTGAGAATGGGGAGCATATAGGAATCAAAAACGAAGAAAATGGGCAAACTGCAGTTATGGTTCCAGCAGATGATGAAATAGTAAAAATACACACCATATTAAACAATGATGCTTCTTGACAAATCTCTTTTACCATAATATCTTAGATAAGAGGTAGGGGGGATTAGCAATCTGGTGAATGCACCGAACTCATAATTCGGCTGAGGTGGGTTCGATCCCCACATCCCCCATTGACAGATTTCTGTCAAACCGTTATACTGATAAAGTAAACAATCAAAACAATGACTCTCACTTCTAAGTTTAAAAAAGACGTAAACGTTCTTCGTGCTGCAGCAAATGGAGAAATCTTTTTGGATGTAAAAAATCCAAAACTCTTTAAAAAAGTTCGTAAATATTACGAAAATATTGGAGTAGTATTTTCTGGAGATCCTGTAGATGATTATGAAATCTTAATGGATTACGTTTATTCTGATCTTGAAGAACTTCCAGTTGAAGTTAGTTGATTTTAAGTCACGGATGGACTATAACAGCACTGGTCGGGAGCAACCCCTTTAGTCACGGATAGACTTTAAAAGTACTGGTGGAGTCAAATTTGACCCTGTTTCCACACACAAACACACATATGGAGATTAATCATGTCTAAAACACCCTATGAGCTTCGATTTGAAATCTTTAAGCAAGCTTATGCAATGCTTTCAGATAATTATCATGTAGAGTTTGCAAAAGCAGAATGCTTTAATGATGGCAAATTGCCAGAAGGATTTGATTTAAAATATCCAAGTCTTTCTGATGTGCTTATTCAAGCACAACTCATTAATGAATTTGTTTCAGAAACAAAATAGGTTTCTTGCCATTCCTTAAAAAGGCAAGTGGTGCGGATGGAGGCAACTCCCGCCCAGTTTCTTGCTTCTGGTCAAAGAGCAAGTGGCGTGCATGAAAGACCTTTTAAGGAGAGTTGCAAAAACTCTCCTTTTTTGTTATTATAGATATCTATGTCATTATAATATAAGGTATGGAAAGGATTGAAAAACCATGGGGTTGGTATGAAGAGGTTTTTTCAGAAACAAAAAACTATAAATGCAAAAGACTTTATGTATCTCCTGAAAAAAGATTCTCTTTACAATATCACAACTTAAGAAATGAATATTGGACAGTAGTTCAAGGAGATGGTATTGTTATTGTTGGAGAGTCTGAAAAAGAAGTAAAGACGGGAGATTTTATATACGTACCAAGAACAACAGTTCATAGAATTACTGGAGGTACAATCGGAATCACATTGATTGAAGTTCAAATAGGAGATCCATGTGAAGAAGAAGATATTGTTAGACTAGAAGATGATTTTGGAAGGATTGGTTGACTTATGAAAACTGCATTAATTACTGGAATTACAGGACAAGATGGGTCGTATCTCGCAGAATTATTACTTGAAAAGGGTTATAAAGTTCATGGCATTGTCCGAAGAGCGTCCCTTATTAATACTCATCGCATTGACCATATCTATGATTCTATTACTCTCCATTACGGTGACCTTACTGATTCTACCAATCTTGTAAGTGTCATTCAGCAAGTTCAACCAGATGAGATTTATAATCTGGGAGCACAGAGTCATGTAAAGGTGTCTTTTGAGATGCCTGAATATACAGGGCAGACTGATGCTCTAGGAACACTCCGTATTCTTGAGGCAGTGCGTCTTCTGGGTATGGAGAATAAGACTAGGATTTACCAGGCATCCACATCAGAGATGTTTGGAATGGTACAGGAAATCCCTCAAAAAGAAACCACACCATTTTATCCCAGGTCTCCTTATGGGTGTGCAAAGGTCTATGGATATTGGATTACTAAAAACTATAGAGAAGCATATGATATTTATGCTTGTACTGGAATCTTATTTAATCATGAATCTCCAAGACGAGGAGAAACCTTTGTAACTCGTAAAATCACAAGAGGATTAAAAGCAATTTCTGAAGGAAGACAAAAACTTCTAAGACTTGGAAATCTTGATGCAAAGAGAGATTGGGGACATGCTAAAGATTTTGTTCAGGCAATGTGGTTGATGCTTCAACAAGACAAACCAGATGATTACGTTATTTCTACAGGAGTTGAACATTCGGTCAGAGAGTTTGTTGAAAAAGCAGCTCCATATTTTGGATACGACATCGAATGGCATGGAAAAGGTGAAGATGAAATTGGGATGGACAAGAAAACTAAAAAAAGTATTATCGTAGTAGACCCAAAATATTACAGACCAACAGAAGTAGAAACTTTATTGGGAGATTCTACAAAAGCAAAAGAAAGTCTTGGATGGACTCCACAATATTCATTTAGTGATTTAGTAAAGGAAATGTGTGAAAATGAAACTTGATTCTAAAATTTATGTCGCAGGTCATAATGGACTGGTTGGTTCTGCATTAATACGACAACTAAAAAGTCAAGGATATTCAAATGTTATTACAGTAGATAAATCTGTTTTGAATCTTACAAGACAAGTTGATGTAGAAGAATATTTTGAACAAAATAGACCAGAATATGTTTTTCTTTCTGCTGCTAGAGTGGGAGGTATTGGTTATAATAAAGCGATTCCTGCTGATTTTATTAGAGATAATCTTCAGATTCAAACTAATGTTATCGATTCTGCCTATAAAAATGGATGTAAAAAACTTGCTTTTCTTGGATCTGCATGTATTTACCCCAAACATGCGCCAGTTCCAATCAAAGAAGAATATTTAATGACAGCTCCTTTAGAAGAAACTAACATTGCATATTCTCTTGCTAAAATCTCTGGATATATTATGTGTAAAAAATATTCAGAGCAATATGGATTTGATACCATTTCTGTAATGCCAAATAATCTTTATGGCATCAATGATAACTTTAATATTGAAAAGTGTCATGTGATTCCTAGTTTTATTAATAAGTTTATTACAGCAAAAGATAATAATGATTCTACTGTAACTTGTTTTGGTGATGGAAGTCCTACTAGAGAGTTTTTATTTTCTGATGATTTAGCTGATGGACTTATTTTTCTTATGAATAACTATGATGATTCTGAAATCATTAACATAGGACCTGATAGAGAAGTTAGCATTAAAGAGTTATCTGAGATTGTTGCTAAATATGTTGGTTATGAAGGTAGTATTGTTTGGGATACATCTAAACCAAACGGAACTCCTAGGAGAGCATTAGATACTTCTAAAATGAAATCCTTAAACTGGAGTGCCAAAACCGATTTGGAAACAGGTTTAAAAATTACTATTGATTGGTTTTTGAAAAATAGGAGTACATATGAAAGGGTATAAGTGGCCATTAATGAAAAATACTCTGACCTTTATGGACAGAGCAAAATTGGCAAAGTTTATTCTAACCTCAGATAAGTTTACTCAAGGACAAAAAGTTCAAGAGTTTGAAAATGAATGGTCTAAATGGTTAGGGTGCAAACATTCTTTATATGTTACTTCTGGAAGTACAGCAAACTTTCTTTTAGTTGCAGCTGTAATGGAAAAATATAATCTTAAGAAGGGAGATAAAGTTCTTTTACCTGCATGTACTTGGGTAACTAATATTAATCCCATCTTTCAACTTGGATTGACTCCAATCTTCTGCGATATTTCTTTAGAAGATTATAGTTTTGATCTTTCCGAAATGGAAAAGATTTCAAAGAAGCATCCAGATATAAAACTTGTTTTTGTTACTCACCTTTTAGGAATTCCTGCAAACGTACCTATATATAAATCTTATTTTCCAGACGCTATTTTTATTGATGATGTCTGTGAGTCTCATGGATGCACAATGTTTGGCGAAAAAGTTGGATCTAATAGTATAGGAGCAACTTTTAGTTTTTATTTTGGACATCATATGTCAACTATTGAAGGCGGAATGATATCCACTAATGATAGTGAGCTTTATGATTTAATGAAAATGAAAAGATCTCATGGACTTGCCAGAGCATCTGACATTTTTGACTACTATGCTAATAATAATCCAGATATTCAAAAGTCTTTTCTTTTTGTTACTGATGGATATAACTTTAGAAATACAGAATTGGGTGCAGTTTTAGGATTATCTCAACTTAAAAGATTGGATAAATTTATTGAGAAAAGAAGAAAAAATTATTCTAAATATGTTGATATTTGCAATAGATCTTCTAGTTTAGAAAAAATAAAATATAATACAGGTAATAGTTCTTTTTGTTTTCCATTTATCTGTAAGTCAAAAAAAATAAAAGAAAAATTAATATCTCTTTTTGAGAAAAATGGAATTGAATACAGACCAGTTGTAGGTGGCAATCTTCTTAGACAACCATATTTAAACTATAAAATAGAGACTGATAAAGATGTACTTAATGTAGATATGCTACATGATAATGGAATATACATTGGAAATAGTCAGTTTGTTGGAACAAAAGAAATAAATTTATTGGATAAAATTATTAAAGAGTTATGATTATTAATCTATATAACGATTTTCATAATGGAGATATTTTTTATTCGAGGGTATTATTCCAGACTCTTTTGAATAATGGATTTAAAGTTTCTTATAATCATAGAATGAATCCAAAAATTCTAGATGATTATAAAGAAATTTATGCTGGGACAATAGATCCAAAGATTCATATTTCTAGAGGAGCTAATAACTTCAAAGAAAATATTATTAATACTTGGATTGGAAAAGAAAAAGCAAAATATGTAAAGAAAGACGCTTGTTCTTTTAGAGGATATCTTCCTTTAGCAGAAGAAGTCTTCCAATATTATGGAGTTAAATATGATCATGAAGAAGATTTACTTCCAACAATAAACTATTTTTCAATGGATCCATATATTCCTGATAGTATTATTAATGATATTTGGACTATAAAAAACTGTTATGATAAGATCATTTTGATATGTAATAATGATTGCATGTCTGGTCAAATAAAAAACTTTGATTTTGGTCCAGTTATTGATAACCTTGCTAAAAAGTATAAAAGATGTGCATTCTTAATGACAAATCCATGTAACATATATGGAGAAAATATTATAAGAATTCCAAGCATAACTGGAAATATTGACTGTGACTTACTTTACATTTCATATATTTCTTTAAGTTGTGATATAATAGTAGGAAGAGCATCTGGACCATATTGCTATACTCATATTAAAGAAAATCTTTTAGATAAATCAAAAACCTATGTAAGTTTTTCTAAATATGCTAGTGAAGGAATATGGTACGATAACTCAAAAGCAAAACAAGTTAACACAGATAGCCATAATCTAAACACTGTCTATGATCTTATAGAGGCAGAAATAAAAATACCATTGCAATATTAAATATGATCACTACATTTGGAAATCTATTGGAATCTTGTTTGGAAGAAACTATAAATGAAACTCTTTCAAAAAAAGATATACCAGACATTGAATATATTCAAACAGATAATCTTGGTGAAGTTGTAGAAAAACTAGCAATTCTTCATATTAGAACTTGGATGTTGGAAGATGCTATTCAAGAAGCAACTACTGATGAAGAAGTTGCAGCACTAAAACGAAAGATTGACATTTGTTTTAAAGTTAAAAGACCAAAACTTGTTCAAGCTATTAATCTCCTAGTAGAGGATGCTATCATCAATAATAAATCTTTGAGAGAAGATAGCGTAAAACTTTATAAAGGAGTTATTGATGGTTAAGACTAAGTTAAATCTAGTTGGTGATTCATTTACTCATCTCACCCATGGCAATAAAGGGTATTCTGTCCATGGAAAAGAAGCAAAAAATGTAGAGTGGGTATTTGATAATAATCTTGGAGTAACTTTCTATGTTGATAGAAAGATGACAGAAGCATTTACTGATAATATTAAAGGTGTAAAGTATGGTTGGTTATTAGAATCAAAATATGTAACTCCAGATATTGTAAATGATGTTCAAAGAAACTATGAACAGTATCTAGAAGTTTATCGCTATATCTTTACACACAATCAGGAGTTGCTAGATCTTGATGAAAGATTTAAATGGTGTCCACCAAATGGAACATGGATTAAAGATCCAAAAATATATCCAAAAACAAAAGTTATTTCTTTTATAACTTCAGATAAAAATACAACTCCTGGACATAAAGAGAGACTTAAATGGGTTGATATGATCGGAGATCAAGTAGATCTTTATGGAAGAGGATTTAATCAGATTCCAGATAAAGAAGACGGATTATGCGATTATATGTTTTCTGTAGCTATTGAAAATGGATTTTATGATTCTTATCATACCGAAAAAATTTTAGATTGTTTTGCTACGGGAACTATTCCAGTTTATAAAGGTTGTCCCAACATTAAAAACTTTTTTAATGGAGAAGGTATTATCGATCTTACAGAAGAGTTTGAAGTTTCTGAAGAAATCTATTATAATAGTATGGATGCTATAGAAGATAATCTAGAGCGAGTTAAAAAAATTGGAGTTTTAGAAGATTTTATTTTGGAGAACTATGATATCATTTAATCATATTGGAAATAATGGACATTTGGGTAATCAAATGTTTCAATATGCAGCTGTTAAAGGTCTTGCTGCAAAACATAATACCGAGTTCATGATTCCTCCAACTGAAGTTTTTGGGAAGCATTACTATACAAAACTAAGAAGTAGTATTAATGATTGCTTCAAAATAGAATGTCAAAGAGGAATTGGAGAGTATCCAACCATTCAAGAAAGTGGATTTGGATTTGATGAGGAAATGTTTGAAAACTTTCCAAAAGAAGATCGTAATATCTTAGGATTTTTTCAAAGTGAAAAATGGTTTGAACATATTAAAGATGATATTAAAAAAGATTTTACGTTCATTCCAGAATACTTTGATACTGCTTCTGAACTAAGACAAAACTTTTCAGATAAAATTGCTGCTATTCATATTAGAAGAACTGATTATGTAAATAATCCAAGTCACAACTGCCAAGATAATAAGTATTATATCGATGCATTAAATCAGATTCCTGGAAGTTGTGAGGTTTTGATTTTTTCTGATGATCCCCAATGGTGTAAAAGGCAAGATATATTTTCTTCTGATAGATTTTTAGTTTCTGAAACTGATGATGCATATATTGATATGTGTCTGATGACAATGTGCCAATACATTATTATTGCTAGTAGTACCTTTAGTTGGTGGGGAGCTTACTTATCAGATGCAGAAACTATTATTGCTCCAAAAACTTGGTTTGGACCAAATAACTCTCACCTAGATACTAAAGACTTATATTGTGATAACTGGGTTGTGCTATGAATGAACTAAACTGCTTGATTTCTTATCCTAGGAGTGGCAATACACTTCTTAGATTTTTAATAGAATATATTACTGAAAGAGTAGTAGTTGATTATAATGAGGATATTCCAGATTCTGCTATTAGTTACTTGGCAAACAATAATCTAGATGTTATTCCTAAAAATCCTCCTATTCTAAGAAAGTTTCATTTAGTAGATCCTGGATTAAATGAACGAGATTTGATTAAAGATTCAAAAGTGACTTTGATTATTAGAGATTATTATGATTGTATTATTTCACATGCAAAAAGGGGATGCTCTAAATCTTTAGATGATCAAATAAAAGATTATTGCGATCTTATTAGGTTTTATGATTGGAATAAAAATCAAGCAACTTTTGTTTATTATGAAGATCTTATTAATCTAGAATTGCAACCAAATATTATAAAAAATATTTTAGATTCAAATGATATAGATGAGCGTCCTAACTGGAATAAGTATCTTGATAATATTGAATCATTAAATTCTAAATCAAAAAATGGTTATATTAGAATCTATAATTCTATAACTCATGATGAATATGGAAATAAAGATTTATTTACCCAATCAGTTAAGTTTAATGTAGGATTTAGTTTGTTTAAAAAGTACTTAGAAAGATATGTCTAGTAATGTAAATGATTATTTCGAAAAAGTATATTGTGTTAATCTTAAGAGAAGACCAGAAAGATGGGAACTATCTCAAAAAGAGTTTGAAACACATAATATCAAAGTAGAAAGATATGAAGCAGTTGATGGAAATAAACATGACCGTGTTGGAAGAATGAGTCATGGTGAGGTTGGGTGTCTTCTTTCTCATCTAAATATTCTCAAAGAATGTAGAGATAATAATATTTCTAATGTTCTTATTATGGAAGATGATGTTGAGTTTAGAAAAGATTTTTCTATTTTATTCTCACAATATATCAAAGAAGTTCCAGAATGGGATATTCTTTATTTTGGTGCTACTCATGCTCTTTGCTATCCTTATATGGATAGACCTCCAGTAAAAGTGACAGACCATGTTTATAAAGTTTATAATGCCCATGCCACCCATGCATATGCTATAAACAATAGTTGTTATGATCTTTTGATTGATTTTGTTTCTAAAATGGAAGCACCTCTAGACGTAATCTATACAAAGCTTCAGGCACATCTTAGGACTTATGTTTTTAGACCACACTTAGCATGGCAGAGAGATGATTTCTCTGACATTGCTGGAAAATATGTAAACTACGATTTCTTGAAAAGATGAAAGTATCAATTTGTTTTATTGGGACAGGAAAGTATTTGAACTTTCTTCCAAAATATTATGAGAATATTCATGAATATTTTTTGCCAAATTCTGAAAAAAAGTTTTTAGTTTTTACTGATGGAGATGGTGATTATCCAGAAGATATTCTTTCCTTTCCTCATGAACATATTGAGTGGCCATATATTACTCTCAAAAGATTTGAAATAATTCAAAGAGCAAAGAAAGAAATCGAAAGTACAGATTGGTTTGTTTTTATTGATGCAGATGCTTTAGTTGTAGATACTATAACCGAAGAAGAATTCTTTGATGATTCTAAAGATTATTTTGGAGTTCATCATCCATGCCACTTTTTAAATATGCCTCCACACAATCAGCAGTTTGGAGCATTTGAAACTAATAAAAGATCTACAGCAGCTGTTTCTGATACCGATGATCTATCCATTTATTTTCAAGGATGTCTTTGGGGTGGAAAGTCTTCTAAAATTATGACTTTGATCGAAGAACTAGATCGAAGAGTTAATGAAGATTTGGAAAAAGATGTTATCGCTCAATGGCATGATGAAAGTCATTTAAATAAGTTTTTTATTGAGAATAAAGATGATGTAAATGTTCTTGGACCACAGTTTGCATATCCAGAAATGTTTGGAGATTACTGTGATTTTGAACCAAAGATTGTTCATCTAAGCAAAAATAACTCTAAGTATCATGTCTGATAATATTACAATAGTTACTGCCTTATATGATATAAATCGAGAAAATAAAGGTGATGGTAGAAAATTTAAAGAATATCTTTCTTGGTTTAAAGAAACATTAAAAGTAACTAGACCAATGGTTATCTTTGTAGAAGAATCATTGGTCTCTTTTGTTGAAGAATGTAGGAAAAATTTGCCTACCAAGATAATCACACAACCACTTGAAGAGATACCATATTATAATCTTACAGAAAATATTAATGATATTTTAAACTCTGAAGGGTTTAAGAAAAAAGCAGCGGCACTTGATAGAGTTGAGTGCAAACTTGCATTATATAACTCAATAATCTATTCAAAATTTCAATGGGTAAAGAGGATTATTTCTGAGAATCCTTTTGAATCTGAACTTTTTATGTGGATGGATGCTGGATTATCTAGATTTTTTTATGGGATAGATTTTGAATATCCTTCACAAATAGCACTCGATACTTTGCTAGATTGCAAGGATCATGTTATAATACAGACTTCGATGTCGTATTATCCAGATCTAGTAAATGCTAAAGAATATACTATTGATAATCTTTGGGATGCTAGAACATGGGTTATGGCAGGTCTTTGGTGTGGTGGAGGTAAAGTTCTAAACCAGTTCTGTGATCTTATCGATGATGTATTACGAAACAAAATGATTGGAAATGGTTTAATCAATAATGAACAAAGTGCAATGGCATATGTCTATAAAAATAATCCAGACATGTTCATAGCATTTGAAAATCACGCTGGAAAGCATAGGGCATATGAGTTTATACAGGAGTTATCTAAATGAAAATCGCATTGATCGGACCAGGCATTATTGAAATTCCTCCAAAAGGATGGGGTGCAGTAGAAAGTTTAATTTGGGAAATCGCATCTGAACTTGGAGAAAAAGGTCATGAAGGAGTTATTTTTAATACTCAGGATTTGAATAGTGTATTGAAAGATATTGTTGAAGGAGATTTTGATTTTGTACATCTTTTCTATGATGTATTTTATCCACTCTTAGATGAAATCAAAGAACAGTGTCCAAATGTTGTAACAGCTATTAGTAGTGCGTACCCATACGTTGATCAGTTTGAAAATCATGCCAGAGATGGTTATACTCCATTTTTTAAGTGGGCAACATCACAGAAAGATCATTACAACTTTGCACTATCTGATAAAGATCTTAATACTTTTAAAGACTATGGTGCTGAAGAAAGCAAACTTTTAAGATTGGGTCTTGGCGCTCAACACAAGACTCTTGTATTTAAAGAAGAACCAAATCTTTCAGACAAGTCTCTTTATCTTGCTAAAATTGAAAGAAGAAAGCGTCAGTGGATTTATCAATCTATTCCAGATATTGATTTTGTTGGTAGATATACTCCTACAACTTCTTTTAATAAAACATCTGAAAACTATCTTGGTGAATGGACAGATGAAGAAAAGTTATCCAACATCACAGAATATGCAAATTTAGTTCTTTTATCTGATGGTGAAAATGGCACACCACTAGTTATCAAAGAAGCTCTTATTTGTGGACTTGGTATTGTTTGCTCAAGATATTGTGCATATGATCTAGATTATGATCTTCCATTTATTGACGTTATTCCAGATACAAAGTTGGATGATCTAGAGTATATTCAAACAGTCATAGAACAAAATCGTAATACTTCTATTACTATGAGAGAAGAGATTAGATCTTATGGAATCAATAACTTTTCTTGGGAGAATATTGTAAATGTATATGAAAATGATATATTAAGTTTTCTATGAAAAGGGCTTTAATAACTGGTATTACTGGTCAAGATGGTTCATATCTCGCAGAGTTGTTGCTCAGTAAAGAATATGAAGTTCATGGAGTTTTAAGAAGAAACTCTGGATCAAATTATACGGATTATATCAAAGAAATAAGAGATTCCCCAAATGTTTATTTTCATTATGGGGATTTTACTGATCACTCCACTATCAATAATATTTTATCTGATGTAATGCCAGACGAGATTTATAATCTTGCGTCACAGAGTCATGTAAAACTATCATATTCAAACCTTTTATATACTAGCAATGTAAATTCTTTGGGTGCCTGTGCTTTAATAGAATCAATAAGATCGCATGGACTTCTTGATAAAGTAAAGTTATATCAAGCAGGATCGTCTGAAATGTATGGCAGTTCTCCAGAGTCTCCTCAAAATGAGAATACGAGTTTTTATCCAGTATCTCCATATGGAATATCTAAACTACATGCACATCTAGTTGTAAAAAGTTATAGAGAAATGTATGGAATGTTTGGTTGTAATGGTATTTTGTTTAATCATGAATCTCCGAGAAGAGGTGAAGATTTTGTTACTAGAAAAATAACAAAAACTCTTTCAGAGATTAAAAGAGGAGAAAGAAAAAAACCTTTAGAGCTTGGTAATCTCGATGCGAAAAGAGATTGGGGTCATGCTAAAGATTATGTTGAGGCAATGTGGTTGATTCTTCAGCAAGATAAACCTAATGACTATGTAATATCTTCTGGAAAACAACATTCTGTTAGAGAGTTAGTTGAGATATCTTGCAAACATATTGGATTTGATATAGAATGGATAGGAACTGATATTAATGAAGTTGCGGTATTAAAAAACACAGATAAGATTTTGATAAAAATAAATAAAAACTATTATAGACCAGTAGAGATAAATACTCTGGTCGGAGATCCAAGTTTTGCTAAAAAAACATTAAATTGGAATCCAAAATATTCTTTTGAAGATCTTGTAAAAGAAATGTGCGATCATGACATGGGAGAGCTAAAATGAAAGTATCGATTGTAGGCCCAGGAGTAATGCCTATTCCTCCAAAGGGTTGGGGAGCTGTTGAAATTCTTATCTGGGATTTAAAATGTTGTTATGAAGAACTTGGACATGAAGTTCAGATTGTAAATACAACTAACGGATCTGAGATTATCAAAGAGATTAATAATTTTAATCCAGATTTTGTGCATATTGAATTTGATAATATGATTGGAGTTTATCCACATATTAACTATCCAAAAGCTATTACTACACACTTTGCATATCTTCCAACACCAGAAAAAATTGGTGGATATCGTACAGTATTGGATGCGTTTAAAGTATACAAACCAAATATTTTTGCTCTTTCTGAAGAGATTAAACAAGTTTATATTGATAATGGGATTCCAGAAGAAAATATTTTTGTAACTCCAAATGGCGTAAACTCTAAAAACTTTAAAGTATCTGATACTCCAAAGTTCAAAGATAAGAGCATTTATGTTGCCAAGATCGATTATCGTAAGAGACAACATCTTTTCCAAAATATTGATTCCATTTATTATGCAGGAATCGTTGATGATAAAAATTTCGATACTAGTAAAAACTATCTTGGAGAATGGACAAAAGAAACTCTATATGATGAGTTGACTGAGTATGGAAATCTTATTCTTTTATCCGATGGAGAAGCTCATTCCTTAGTTATTATGGAAGCACTTTCTGCTGGATTAGGAGTAGTTGTTAGTGAGTTTGCTACTGCAAATCTAAATGTAGATAAAGATTTTATTACTGTTATTCCAGAAGAAAAAATTAATGATTTGGATTATATTGAATCTGAAATCATTAAAAATAGAGAATATTCTTCTTCACATAGAGAAGAAATTTTAGAATATGCAAAACAGTTTGAATGGATTACAACTGTAAAAGAACATCATATCCCATATATGGAAAAGTTGATTGAATCTTTTGTTCCTAAAGAAGAACCTAAAGTTGAGTTTGATTTCACTGAAAAAAATAAAGCATCATATAAACTAAAAAACTTTGGACCAATCTATTATATTAATCTTGATGGGCAACCAGAAAGAAAAGAATGGATTGAAAATCAGTTTAAATATTGGGAGATTGAAAACTATGAAAGAATCTCTGCATATGATGGAAGAGAAGATGATCTAAGTGATATTATTAAAGGAAGATATCCAAGTATAATGTCTTCTGGTGAGATTGGATGTGTAACTTCTCATATTAAAGCTATTAAACATTGGTATGAAACTTCTGATTCACCATACGCAATCATTATGGAAGATGATTGTAGTTTAGAAACTGTTTCTTATTGGAATTTCACCTGGCAAGATTTTATTTCTAAAGCTCCTTATGCATGGGATGTTCTACAACTGGCTATTATTTGCACAGGTAATATTGTAGTGCCAGTTCATAATAGATTTGTTAATGATTTTTCTACTGCTTGTTATGTTATTACTAGACATCATGCAGAAAAAATTATTCGAAATCATGTTCGAGGTGATAAATATAAAATTGATAACGGAGTTAAACCAAGACCAGTTGCTGATGATTTAATCTATAACTCAGGAGCAACTTATGCTTGCCCATTATTATTATATAAAACAGAACTAGGATCATCGATTCATCCAGATCATGTTGATAAATTTCATAAATCATCTTATATTGGTGTATTAAATTTTTGGAAAGCAAATGGATCTGATATCACTGTAGATATGATTACTGATTACGATCCATATCTTGGAAAAGTTTCTGATTCTAATACTAAGTAAAACTATGCTATACCTATCAAAACAAATAAGAGAGGGAACTAAAAAATCCCATACTATGGCAGAGAATACAGGATTTATTACCTGTTTCCTTAAAGGAGTAGTAGAAAAAAAGTCTTATATTAGATTACTTTCTGACTTATATCATATATACTCTGCTATGGAAGAAGAGTTTGAAAGACATAAAGAGGATCTTATTCTTTCAAACATTTATTTCCCAGAACTATTTCGAAAAGAATCTTTGAAAAAAGATTTGAAATATTATTTGGGTCCTGATTGGGAAGAAAAAATCACTCAAACAAATTCTTGTAAAGAATATGTTGCAAGAATAAAAGAAGTTTCTAACACTAATCAAGACCTTTTAATATCTCATCACTATACTAGATATATTGGAGATCTTTCTGGTGGTCAAGTTCTTAAAAATATTGCACAGACTGCTTTAGAAGTTCCAGATGTAGGAATGAACTTTTATCTTTTCAAAGATATTGAAAATGAAAAGGAGTTCAAACAGGATTATAGAGATATTTTAGATAATCTTCCTTTTGATCAAAATGAGATTGATGCTATAATTGAAGAAGCAAATTATGCTTTTAAATTAAATATGAAAGTATTTAATGAGATTGAAGGAAACTTAATCTCAGCTATTGGTAAAGTTTTATTTTCAACTTTAACACGTCGTCAAAAAAGAGGTAGCACTGAATGATTGAAGAGTTTAAAGAATGGTTACTTGGATCTTTTAATAATAGAAAACAGGCATTTTCTTTTCCCTCCCAATTTTCTCAGATTAGTTTACGTCATGAACTATTAAATAATGGAATGATTTATGGAGAACAAAAATATACTGTACGTAGAGAGCCACCATATAGACAGTTTGTTCTTCAAATACATCAATATGAAGATAAAATTATTGTTACAAGCTATAAAGTAAAAGATGGAAAAAGATTTTTATATTTTACTGATATAGATAAAATAACTGAAGATGATTTAGAAAAAAATGAAAACTGTGATTGTTTATTCATAAAAGAAAATGATACTTATTATGGAAGAATAATGGGATGTGAATGTATGGTTGAAAGGAATGGAAAGCAATCATTCTTATTCACATTATCCGAACTTAAAAAGAATACATACAAAGTTATTGATAGGGGATATGATCCTGAAACTAAAAAAATGGTTTGGGGATCTGAGCATGGAATGTTCTTATTTAATAAGGAATCTGTTTGAATAAATACTAAAGAAGATTGAATACATATTTGTCATTTGTAGTTACTACGCATTTTAAATGGCAAAATATTTAAGTCAGATAAACAGAAAACTAACAGTAGGAATTAAATCCTATACCGATAATGAAACTGCATTACAAGTAATAGGTAATGTAGGTATAAAAACTTCAGAAGCTAAAGCAGATTTCCATGTTCAAGGAGATGGTTTAGTTTCTGGAGTTTTAAGTGTAGATACTACTTTAAAATCAGAAGATGTATTTGTTTCTGGAATCAGTAGTTTTAGAGGAAAAGTCGCTCTTGGATCTACTACTACTGAGCCATCTAGAACATTAGATGTAAATGGACCCTCATTGTTCAGAGATTATATTGATGTAGATGAGTTTGTTTCAGCAAAAGAATACTATGGTCCTTTAAGATTTGGAGAACCAGATGGTGGTTTTAAACCAGGAGCTATTGATATTGAAATAGAAGACTATACTAAAAACTCAATCAATGACATTAACTTTATTTTAGGAAAGCTAGTTCCAAAACCACCATCAACAATAGATGGGGCTTCATTTAGTTTAGTTGGATTAGGAGTTGGGAGATTATGTTCTGGATTTAGTTTTATTAATAATACTGTTGGAGTTTTTTCTCCAACATCTGGAACTCAATATCCAAGAAATACATCAAACTCTGTTACATCAACTTGGTTAACTGAATATGGTCCAGGGGATCAAGGAACAGTTTCTGCAATGTTGAACTTTACTCCAAAAGGTTCAAGAGAGATGACATCTAACGATGTAATCAATCCAGATAATAGTTTGACTAATGATGTTAATAGTGATGATGGTGTATATACTGCTTTAGAGATTCTTAATGATAAAGATGCATTTTTTTCTACTAGAAATACTGGTATTGCATCTAACTTTTATGAAGTATATGATTCCAGAATCATATCTGCATCTTCTCCAGATGGATTTAATATGGCATATATTAAACATCAGGTAGACACTAAAATATATGAATCTAATCAGTATCTTTATTATGAAGATCCAAGTACAGTATCTGCTCCAGTTTTAACATCTAATACTCCGATAGTTCCTTCATCTCCTACAGTATTATATTCTTCTGGTATTCCACATTATACACAATCTTCAAATAATGCATTTACTTATAATATTACTTGTTTGAATGCAACTGGAGATATGTATTCAAACTATACATTCTTAACCTCTTCTGGACAAACTACTGGATTTCAGAATGGTGGTAATAAAACATATGGTGATTTTACTGGTGGAACTAATCCTCCAGTAAGAAATTTTGGAGTTGGATCTGGAGTAACTTGTACAGTATCTCAAATCCCTAGAGATTTGCATATAAGATTAACGTCAGATACTCAAAAGTTTTCACTTTATACGGCATCAACTCCTTATGGATCTGGTTCTACTAGATCTACTATTTCGCAAATAATAAATGTTATGGGAACTACTGCTAGAACTGATGTTATTGATGAAGATAATATTCTGGTTCAGACTCTTGGTACTGGTTCTGGTAATGCAAGAAGGGTAGATGCTGGGTCTACTGGAGACAATCCAACTGCAGTTTATACATCTTGGGTTGCTTCAAATCCAGTTGCCACATATGAAGCAACTGTTATTGGTGGAGATTTAAAACATGATCAAACAAACTATTCTGTAGGGCATCTTCCAGTTGGACCAGATTACTCTTCTGGTAGAAGTGGATCTCAGTATTTTCAACTAGAGATAATAAGATCAAATGTTTCTGAGTTTAAAATAGTTATTAATGGATCTTACTCTGGTTGTTGGGTTTGTATGCCAAATAACTCTGCGTGGAATACATCACTCTCTGGTACTAATGGATGGGCAGATATGTTCCAAGCATATCGTGGTTCTGGTATTCCTAATACTGCTTTACCAGGATGTGCTTTTGCAGGAAATATGACTGGTGGATCTGGAACATTTACCTGTGTATTTGGTACAGAGTCATCTTCTAATGATGCTAATAATAGGATATTGGTTAGATTTAAACTTTCATCTGGAAATCAAATCAATACATTATCATTTAGAAATACTTAATACCTAGATTCAAATGCCACTATCTCAAGAGCAAAAGGTTGATTTCCTATTAAAAAAGCTAGGGTATTCATCCTCAAAAACTGGAATAGCAGAAGATTCCACTATTTCTGGAACTAAAAAAGCTCCTTTTGGTGAAGCGATTCCTTCACCAATAGTAGTATCAAATACTGGATTGTGGTTTGAAGCACAAAGAATACCTTCTGTTCCACCAACTTCAGATTTGATTATCGTTCCAGGAGAAGGATATCCTTCATATACATTGATTGAGACTTATGGAACTACAAATGCATTTAGAATGACAGAAGATAATACTGTTGGTGGAAGGAGAAGTTTTATTGCTAGGGAAGTTTATGGAGATAACTCAACTACAAACTTGAATAACTGGATTGATACTCAATTTGGATCCGATTATATTGTAGAAGTATACGCTGGAAATCCAAATGCTGGAGGAACTAAGTTATCTGCTGGAGGTAGTGGAAATCAAGATGAGTGGTTTTTTGATTATTCTTCGGGAGTTTTAAACTTTCCTGGAACAAATGTTCCAACATTAGTTACTGCTGGAGCAGATGTTTATATTAAAGGATGGAGATACGTTGGAACACTTGGAGTTATTACAGATTTTGATGGGGGGGATTATTAATAATAAATAGAATTAAATATAAACATATAGAAAAATGAGCGGAGCATCTGTTGTTAACTTAGTAATAGAAAAGGGAACAGATTTTGAAGCTTCTTTTTTCTTGACAGGTGATGATGGTGATATGCTTAACCTTTTGTATACAACTGCATATGCAAAGATAAGAAAGCATCCGACCTCACCAAAATACCATAGTTTTAATGTAGGGATTACAACTTCTGAGGGAGAAGTTACAATCTCTATGGGAAGATCTATGACATCAGATTTGAGTTCTGGTAGAAACTATTTTGATGTTTTTATTGAAAATACTGAACTCAACTTCGTAACTAGAGTAGTAACTGGTTCAATCATAGTAGAGGATACTACTATATGAAAGTAAAAGTAGTTACAAAAAAATATCGATTATCTGCACAGACTGGACAGGATAGAATAAACGTATCAACTAGATCGGGAATAGTAATGGCTAGAAAGCTTTCAGATTTACAAGATGTAGATGTTTCTGGAGTCAAAGATCAATTCGTCTTGATGTATGATCAAAATGAAAATAAATATAAAGCTGTAAATCCAGATGAAGTTTTAATATCTTCTGCACTTACTGAAACAACACAACCAGGACTTCCTCAACAGTTTATTGAATACTTAAATACAATCTTGAATCTTGATGATCAAGATCTTGCTGATCTTGCTGATAGAATTAATAACTTAACTCTTGGCGATCTTAAAGATGTTGAAGTTGATGATGCTCTTGATAAGTATATTATTATGTTTAATCAAGCACTTAATGAGTGGCAAGCACAGAATCCAGATAGTCTACTTACTGCTGCTGTTGAAGAAACTACTAATCCAGGTCTTCCAGATGCATTCCTCGATCAACTTGATGAAGATCTTGACAATAGAATTGATATAGATGCAGGAGAATACTAGATAGAGTGTATTGATTGTCTAAATAAAAATAATGGCATTTATCAAGGTTGCACCTAAATGGCAAAATATTTAAGTCCCACACAAAGAGAGTTAACTATTGGTGTAAAGGATTACACTGATTTTGAAACCGTATTGACAGTTATTGGTAATGCTAACATTACAGGTGATTTACTTATTGATGGTGGTAGATTTCTTGTTGATTCTGAAACATTTACTCTAAGAGATCCACTGATTGAGTTGGGATTGGTTGATGATGGAACAGGCGAACTTGTTGCACCAACTCAAGATTTAGGCAACGACGTAGGTGTTGTTTTAAACTATTTTGATACTGCTACAAATTCTGCGGAAAAGGCAGTAATGTATTATGATAATGATGATGATAGAATGAAGTTTGCTCAGAGATCTTCTCTTCTTGGTAATAGTGTTATTCCAGAAGCATTCGCTGCTTTAGAGATTGGAGCACTTTGGTTAAACGATTGTGCTGGACAATCTCAAGTTATTACATGTGAAGATGGTGAAAGATTATTAGAAAATATTACTATTGATGCTGGATTTTACGGAGTAGTTTGAGTTTTATTTCTCTTAATAAAACTCAATAGATGTATAATATAAATAAAATAAAAGTAACAAAATTTTCTGGATGGGTTAATGGCAAGTCCTAAAATTAGATTTAAAAGATCTTCAGTACCAAATAAGAAGCCAAGTATAGCAGATCTTCCATTAGGAGAATTGGCTATCAACACCAATGATGGTGAAGTTTATATGGCGAGAAATCGCCCTGGTATCGGAACCGACATTGTAAGAGTTGGTGCTGGGGCGACTGTAATCAATGTCCTTTATGTAACACAAGATGGTAACGACAACAACACAGGTAAGAAACTCGGAGACGCAAAAAGAACCATTAAAGCTGCCGTCAATGAGTCTGTCCCAGGAACAGTTATTAAAGTTAGTGCTGGAGTTTATCTAGAAGATAACCCAATCGTACTTCCTGATAATGTATCAGTCGTTGGAGATTCTCTCCGTGAAGTTACGGTTACTCCAAAAAATCAAGGAGATTTGTTCTGGTTAGATAACGGAACATACATTGCAGAGATGTCCTTTATTGGACCAGCAAATCCAGGTGGTGCTATTGTTACTTTTAACCCAGAGATTGTACCATATATTGATCAATCTCCATATATCCAGAACTGCACCAACTTTATTCCAGGAACTGTAGGTCTTAATATTGATGGTAAATATGCTATTGGACCTATTAAGTCCATGGTTCTTGACTCATACACTCAAATTAATCCAGGTGGATTAGGAGCGAAAATCTTTAATGAAGCATTCGCTCAGCTGGTATCCATGTTTACCATCTGCTCTGATACTGCTATTCTATGTCAGTCAGGTGGTGCATGTGACCTCACAAACTCCAACTCTTCATTCGGTAACTTGGGACTTGTTGCTGATGGTGTTGGACCACTAAAATATGTTGGTATCGTAACATCAAATGCAGGAGTTGATGCAAGTGTAATTGAGATTAAGATTGATGCGAATGCACCTGTAATGAATGTTGTAGATGCTGTCTATGACCATGTTACTGGTGTTACTTCATTCACCCTTGATAGACAACATAAGCTTAACGTTGGTATGGGTGTTACCATCGCAGGTCTAGGATTTACTTGTACCTCTGATGGTGGTCAACAAGAACTTCTATATCCAACAGGCAACTACGGTACTATTTTTGAAGTTAAGTCTGTTGCTCCTGGTAGATTCAGCGATGCTAGTGAATCTATTTTAGCAAATAGAAAAGAGATTCTTGACAAATCACTTGCTTCTATTGCTTATAAGCATCCAGATTTCTATTTCCCAGGAGAAGCTAGAACAAACTCAAGATCAAGATTCTTTGATTCATATCGTTTAATCCAACAAAATAAGCAAGAGATTATTGATAGATCACTTGCACAGATTGCTGTCGATCATCCTGATTTCTACTTCCCCAATGATAATCAAACTAACGCTCGTTCTAGATTCTATGATTCATATCGTTTAATCCAACAGAACAGACAAGAAGTTATTGATAAGTCTCTTGCAGAGATTTCTATTAAGCATCCAGATTTCTATTTCCCAGATTCTAGTAGAAATAGATTTAAGGATTCTTATAATCTTATTAATGATAATAAAGATGAGATCATTGATAAGTCTCTCGCAACCATTTCTCTTTATCATGCTGATTTTTATTTCCCAGATGATGCAGAAACTACAGATAGATCAAGATTCTATGATTCTTATAGATTAATCTTACAGAATAAGCAAGAAATCGTTGATAAATCACTTGCTTCTATTTCTCTCGATTATGATCAATATGAAGATTTCTTCTTCCCTGGCGACCAAGAAACTAACGCAAGATCAAGATTCTATGATGCTTATCGTTTAATCAATGAAAATAAGCAAGAAGTTATTGATAAGTCACTTGCTTCCATTGCTCTAAAGTATGATCAGTTCTATTTCCCTGGTGATGAGGAGACAAACGCTCGTTCTAGATACTTCGATTCATATCGTTTAATCCAACAGAATAGACAAGAAGTTATTGATAAGTCACTTGCTTCTATTAGTCTTGAGCATCCTGATTTCTATTTCCCTGGAGATGATCAAACTACAGCACGTTCTAGATTCTACGATTCATATCGTCTAATCCAAGAGAATAAGCAAGAGATTATCGATAAGTCACTAGCATCAATTTCAATATCTTATCCTGATTTCTACTTCCCTAATGATCTTCAAACAAATGCAAGATCAAGATTCTTCGATTCATATCGTCTAATCCAACAGAATAAGAGAGAGATTATTGATAGATCTATTGGTAATATTGTCGTTAACTATGACTTATATCCAACTGATTGGGTATTCCCTGGTGATCAAGAGACTAATGCAAGATCAAGATACTATGATTCTTATCGCTTAATCCAGAATAATAAAGAAGAGATTGTTAATGCTGCATGGAATGCAACTAGAACTCAATATCCTGGAATCCTAGGCACTGAAGTTAAGTGTAAGAGAGACTTAGGATACTTTATTGATGCAATTTCTCTCGATGTTCTTACTGGGGGCAACTCTTACGCTCAAGACTTTACTAAGCAATATTTTGAAAATGGTCAGATTACTGCTTCATCTATTGAAGGAGAAGAAGTTCAGTCAATCTATGCATTTAATGAAGCTCGTGATAGAATGAAGTTAGCAATAACTAACAATCTAACATATACTGATGTTGGAATCACAACAGATTCCCTTGCTTCTTCAAATACTGATACTGGAGCATGTGCTAATGTTCAGACTACTATTGAAAACCTAACTTCTATTGTAGTTGATGCAATCACTAATGAAACTATTAGTAGTTTTGATGCTCTTAGAAATGAAGGTATCTTTAACCAAGCAGGTATTGGAACAACTGCAACTCCAGGAGGATTTAAGTGCGCTAGAGATATTGGATTCTTAATCGATTCCGTCTCAACAGACGTATTTACTGGCGGTAATCTTTACTCTAGAGAGTTTATTCTTCAGTACTTTGATGATGGAACTGGTAATCCAATCAGCGAAGGTCTTTACGAAGAAGAGCTACAATCTTTATATGGATTCATCGGTGCTGGTGAGTTCATGAAGGATGCAATCACCAACCAACTTTATGCTAAGGATCTAACTATTTCTGCAGGTCCTGCTTCTTATGGTGGAGGTGGTGGAGATATTGATGTTCTTCCATCAGGCAATGAAGCATCTTGTATCGATGTTCAATCAAACATTGATAACTTAATTGGTATTGTTACTTCTGTTGTTGGACTTGGAACTACTGCAACTTCTTCTGATGTAACCTCAGATATTAACTATGGTTACTTCAATCAAACTGTTGGTGTAGGAACAACTTCTTCTCCAGGTGGTTATAAGTGTGCAAGAGATCTTGGATTCTTTATTGATGCTATCTCAACTGACCTCTTTACTGCTGGTAACTATTATTCTGATGGATTTGCGTTACAGTATTTTGAAAATGCTGCTCCAATCATTAATGGTTTACTTGGAGAAGAAGGTCCTTCTGTTGTAGCATTTGAATCTGCTGGCGAGTACATGAAGGATGCTATTACAAACCAGTTATTCAATAAAGATGTAGGTATTTCTTCAGGTAAAGCAATCTATAATGGTTCTGGTCCAAATATAGAAGTACTAAGATCTGGTAATGCTGCAGCATGTATCGATGTTCAGGATAACATCGATTCTCTTGTTGGTATTGTTACAGTTGCAGTTGGTTTAGGTACTACTGCACAACTACCAACAAGCACAGGAACATTAGATGTTGGTGAGTTTAATCAATCTCTAGGTATTAGTACTTATTCTCCTGGAGGACTTAAGTGTGGTAGAGACATTGGATTCTTAGTTGACGCTGTTTCAACTGACGTATTTACTGGTGGTAATGCATATGCTGTTGGATTCTTACGCAATCAGTTTAAGAATGCTGCAGGTTGGACTCCAAGCAATGTAACTTATGATCCATCAACTGGTATTTCTACATTCACTATTGGATCTCACCCACTACAAACAAGTGATATTATCTTCTTAGATAAAGAAGCATTTACATTCACTTGTGCAATGGATGGTAATAAGACAGAACATTATCTACCTTCCAAGGGAACTTTAGCATATACTGATGGACTTTCTATTACAGCAATCGGAGCAACTACTATTGAAGTTAATGTAGGTGCTTCTGGAACTGACTGGTCATTTAATCCAACTGCTGCAACTTATAATCCAGCAACTGGTGATTTAACCGTTACTGTTGGTGAGCATACTCTAAGTGTTGGTGAAGGAGTAATCATTGAAGATAACTCATTCACATTTACATGCGCTTTTGATAACTATCAATCACAGAAGACATATCCACGTCCTGGAATTGATCCATATGCAGGTAGATCGATCAAGATTTCTGATGTAACTGAAACTACATTAACTGTTAATGTCGGTGCATCTGGTCCTAACAAGTACTTTACTCCATCTGCTGCAACTTATAATCCAGCAACTGGTGATTTAACCGTTACTGTTGGTCAGCATGGTCTTGGAGTAGGACGTGCAGTTATCATTGAAGATGAGTCTATAATCTTTACTTGTGATCAAGATGGAAATGCTACAGAACATGCATATCCACGCGCAGGAGATCCAATCTCTGGAATCGCAACAGCAATCAATGAAGTTGGAGTTTCTACCCATACAGTAACTGCTGCAACTTATAATCCAGCAACTGGAGATGTAGTTCTAACTGTACCTTCTCATGGATTTGTGAATGAAGATTACATCAAATTAGATGATGCTTCACTAACATTCACTTGCGAGTTAGATGGAAATACAGTTCAGAAGGCATATCCAAGAGCTGGTTATGATTATCCATCAGGTCGTTGGTTAAAGATTTCTGAAGCAACTCCAGATACCTTTAAGATTAATATTGGTTCTGCAGATTACACTGGAACTCATACATTTGTAAGTGCAACTGCTAATGGACTTGAAAGACAAACTGGAACCTTTACTGTTAATGTTGGTGATGCAGGAACTGCATCTGGATCTGTCCACACATTTGTTCGTGCTATAGGAAATGCTATTCGCCATGAACCACAAACAGCACATAGTTTTGTAAGTGCAATCGCTGGCGCTGTCAAGCATTTACCACAATCTGCACATACATTTGTAAGAGCAACTACTGATGCAGTTAAGTCTTATGATCCATCATATCGTGGATGGATTAAGACTGGATTACTTGGAGAAGAAGCACCTTCAAACACAGCATTCATTGCTGCTGGTGAGTACATGAAGGATGCAATCACCAACCAACTTTATAGAAAGGATGTTGGTATTTCTTCTGGTACAGCAACTTATGCAGGAGCAGGTTCTTCTATTCCTGTACTTCCTTCTGGAAATGCTGAGTCTTGCGTTGATGTTCAGGCAAACATTGATAACTTAGTCGGTATTGTTACCGCTATTGTAAGTCTTGGAAGCACTGCAGTATTTGCAGATGTCACAACTCCTATCAATGTTGGATACTTTGCACAGTCTGGCGTAGGAACAACTTCATCCCCAGGTGGATTTAAGTGTGCTAGAGATCTTGGTTTCTTAGTTGATGCTGTTTCAACTGATGTATTTACTGGTGGTAATAGCTATTCAAGAGAGTTTGTATTACAGTACTTTGATGGTGCTGGACTTCCAATCTCTAATGGATTAGTTGGTGAAGAGGCACAATCACTTGTCGCATTTGATTCTGCTGAAACTTATATGAAGAAAGCAGTTACTAACCAACTTAATGCTAAGGATGTTGGAATCTCTTCTGGTACTGCTAGATATGGAATAGGAGATCAGAAACTACCAGTTCTACTTTCTGGTAACTCTTTAGCTTGTGCTGATGTTCAAGCAAATATTGAGAACCTAGTTGGTATCGTTACAGTTGCGGTTGGTCTAGGAACTACCACACAACTACCTAGTGGAGATTCTATCAACAGAGGTAACTTTGTTCTCAACACTGATCCATTTACTAAGTTGACTTTACAGACATTAGAATTTGGAACACTTTCTCCTGGTGGTACTAAGTGTGCAAGAGATATTGGTTATCTTGTTGATGCTGTTGCAACTGACTTGTTTACTGGTGGTAACAGCTATGTTATTGATTTTGCTAACTTCTACTTCGATCAGGAAGGAAAGCCAACAGGCAAACTAGCTGATGAAGAGGATCCAAGTGTAGTATCTTTCGATTACGCTGGTTTCTATGCAAGAAAGGCAATCACTAACCAACTTAATGTCAAGGATCTAACTATTTCTCCAGGTAAAGCAGTTTATGCAGGAGCAGGTTCTTCTATTCCTGTACTTCCTTCTGGAAATGCTGAGTCTTGCGTTGATGTTCAAGCAGCTATCGAAAACTTAGTCGGTATCGTTACTTCAGCAGTTGGTCTTGGAACAACTAGCAACTATCCAACTCTAAATGAGGGTTACTTTAACCAATCAGGTGTTGGAACTGTATCTTCCCCAGGTGGATTTAAGTGTGCTAGAGATCTTGGATACTTACATTATGCACTTGCTGAGGATGTATGGACTGGTGGCAACAAGAATATTGTTGGATTCGCACTATCTTACTTTGATGCTAGTGGAAATCCAATCTCTGATGGTCTACTTGGTGAAGAAGCAGAGTCAATCACTGCGTTCAATGCATTGGGAGATCTAGCAAGAGCTGCAGTTAATAACCAACTAAATGGACAAGATTTAACAATCTCTCCAGATTGGGTAACTGGTGACAATAGAAGTCCAGAGTCTTGTGCTGATGTACAGACCTTGATTGAGAATACAATCGGTATTGCAACTGTTGCAGTTGGTCTTGGAACTACTACATTCCTCCCAGCTATTAATAATGGATTTGATGAGAGAGATGATGAGCAATATAGATATTTCGATTCTTATCGCCTCATTCAACAGAATAGACAAGAAGTTATTGATAGATCTATTGGTTCTATCGCTCAAGGATATGATGCATATGATGCATTCTACTTCCCAGGTGATGTTCAATCCAACTCAAGATCAAGATATTATGATGCATATAGAATGATTCAACTTAACAAAGATGTTATTGTTGGATTAGCATTCACTGATGCAGTTAATAATCCACTCTTTAGTTCCTTCAACTTTGCACAGGTTGAAGAGAAGTGTAAGAGAGACACTGCATTCTATATTGATGCAATCTCACTTGATGTTCTAACTGGTGGTAATACTTATTCATCCGAGTTTACTTTCCAATACTTTGAGAATGGATCACTGATTAGTAATGGTCTCCAAGGAGAAATGGATGAATCACTCTATGTCTTTGATCAGGCAAGAGGATATATGTTAAATGCAATCACTAACTCTTTAGTCGGTGCTGCATACTCTGATCTAACAATTTCTATTGGTAATCCAACTTATAATGCAGGAAATGAAGGATCAGATGTTCCTAACACATCTTCCTCAGCATGTCAAGATATTCAAGATACCATTGATACTCTTGCTGGAATCGTTACCTCATCTCTTGGTGCTGGAAGCACTGCTTCAATCAGTCTACCATTAAATGCAGGTTTCTTCAGTCAAGCAACTGGAATTGGAACAACAAATACTCCAGGTGGTTATAAGTGTGCCAGAGACATTGGATTCTTTGTTGATGCTGTTGCAACTGACGTATTTACTTCAGGTAACAGATATTCTCAAGAGTTTACTAAGCAGTATTTTGATGCAAATGGAGCTATTTACATTGATGGTAATGAAGTTGCACCAACTATTGTTGGTCTAATCGGTGGTGGTGAGTGGATGAAGGATGCAATCACCAACCAACTCTATACTAAGGATCTAGGAATCTCTTCTGGTCCTCAATACTATGGAGTAGGAACTTCTGTTCCTGTACTACAGTCTGGTAATGCAGATTCTTGCTTAGATGTTCAAGATAATATCGATACTTTAGTTGGTATCGTTACTGTAGCTCTTGGTGCTGGAAGCACTGCTTCATTTGGTTCATTAACTTATGATACTGGAATCTTTGATAGAGGAACTGGTATTGGAACTACCGAAAATCCAGGTGGTTATAAGTGTGCTAGAGATCTTGGTTTCTTAGTTGATGCTGTTGCAACTGACGTATTCACTGGTGGTAATAGATACTCCAGAGGATTCTCAGAGCAATACTTCTATGCAGATGGATCTGTAATCAGAGGTGGTTTAGATGGCGAACTCGCACCTTCTCTAACTGCGTTTGAAAAGGCAGAACCTCTAATGAAGCAAGCAGTTACTAACCAACTCTATGCCAAGGATCTAACACTATCATTTGGTCCTGCATCTTATAATGGTGCTGGTGGAAATATTTCTTACAACGCTTCTGGAAATGGTGAAACCTGTGCTGATGTTCAAGCAAATATTGAAAACTTAGTTGGTATCGTTACAGTTGTTCTTGGTGCAGGAAATACTGCAGCATTATATGATGGAACATACGATTTGAATAAAGGATACTTCTACTTAGAACCAGGAGAGTTTGGTCAAACCGTTGGATATGGAACTGATGCTAATGATTTCGTTGGTCTCGGAACTACTTCTTCACCAGGAGGTTATAAGTGTGCAAGAGATATTGGATACTTAGTTGATGCGGTATCAACTGATGTATTTGTTGGTGGAAATACTTATTCCAGAGACTTTACTAAGCAATACTTCACTGGCACTGGTCAACCATTAACACCAGGACTATATGGAGAAAGATCTGAATCAGTAACTGCATTCGCAAAAGCTGGTGATTACATGAAGGGTGCATTAACTAACCAACTTTATGAGAAGGATCTAACTCTAACATTTGGTCCTGCATACTTTGGCAATGGTCCAACTATTACCTATACAAGATCTGGTAATCCAGAAACTTGTCAGGATGTACAGGATCTTGTTGATAACAGAATTGGTATTGTTACCACTGTTATTGGTATCGGAACTCTAACAGAGTTAGATAACTATACTGAAAATACTGGAAGATTCTTAGACCAAGAATCTAAGTGTAGAAGAGATATTGGTTATATTGTTGATGCTGTAACTGATGACCTTCTCAACTTCACTAATGCAAGTATCATTGATGCAACTAACTATTACTTCGATCAAATTACTGGAAAACCAATCTCTAATGCTCTAATCGGTGAAGAGACTGAAACAGTAACTGCATTCCGTGCTTCTGCTGATTACATGCAACTTGCTATTAACAATCAACTAAATAGCAAGAACTTCAAGCTCGCACCTGATCCTGTTGTTCAATCTAACAATGATCCAGATGGTTGCCAAAATGTTCGTGATACTATTGATAACCTCATTGGTATCGCAACCGATGCAATCGTTAAGGGGCAAGCAACTCCAGTTGCAATCGCAGCAACAAGTACTGATTTCACCGCTAATGTAGGTAAGGGTCCATTCCCACACTTCTACACTTCTGGTGGTCAAGTACAAATCAACCCACAAAGACCTTTTGATGGTCAAGTAACTGTCTTCGACAAGTTATATTATCAGGTTGATAAGATTAGAGTAACTAACAGAGGATCTGGATATACCAGCACTCCAGAAGTTACTATTGGAAACCCAACAACTGATTGGGGTGTACCTGCACAGGCAATCGCAACGGTTGAAAATGGTCAAGTCGTTGCAGTTGAAGTTGTATCTAGTGGTAGAGGATTTATTGTTCCTCCTGTTATTACTATCGGTGCTCCACCAGAAGGAGGAACTCCAGCGAGAATTGTTATCGATATGTACCCAAGTTACTACACAGTTAACAAGGCAACATATCCATCAGCAGGTATCTCAACTGTTACTCTTGATGCTCAGGTTCCATATGAAGTAACCGCTGGAATGAGAGTAGAATTCTATAAGCAAAGTAGAGTTCTTGCATCTTCACATGCATTTGAATACATTGGTTCTGGTATTGATGTTAAAGCTGCACTTCCTCAGAATGGTGGTGTTACTATTCCTGAGAATGAAACTGTGAATCTGAATGGTGGTCTGGTGGTCTTCACCAGTACTGACCAGTCAGGTAACTTCAAGATTGGTGATGGTCTTGTCATTAACCAGAATACTGGTACTATTTCTGGAACAGCATATTCTAAGTCGTTGTTCTCAACCTTAACCCCATTCATTCTAGCACTCGGAGGAGAGTAATCCATGGCATTAGCCCTTAACGTATTCAAAACGATTACAAACGTCGTTTCAACAGAACCAGTAGGAATCTATACTGCTCCCGTGGGTTACACGGGAGTTCTCCTCCTGGCGCAAGCATCAAACGTTGGATCTTCAAGTCAAGATATCAGCGTGTCACATGTCAGAACTAAAGCAGGTATCGCAGTAACAACTGAACTTTTCCGTGAATTTCCAATCCCAGCTAATGATTCTGCCAATCTATTGGCGGGTAAGCTCGTTATGGAACAAGGAGATTCTCTAAAAGTATTTGGAAGTACAAATACTGAACTTAAATTTATTGTTTCTGTACTAGAGACCCTTAACTGATTTAAAATAATCGGTATAATAAAGAACATAAATAGGTGTAAGATTTTACACCTATTTTTTTATGGCTAGAAATAAAGAAGAAGAGTTTCAATATATCTCAGAGGATGATTATAAGACATTAATATCCGTCTATCAACAGAAAACATTTAAACTGTTTAATGAAAACATTTCTTTGGAAGCAAAAGTTGCCACATTAAGTTCTTTAGTAGAAGATTTGAATCAAACTGTATTAGATATAACAAAAGAAAAGGAAAAAATTAATAAAAGAGCTGTAAGAAAACCTAAGTCAGGATCTTCTAAAATTGAAGAGGAGACCGAGGAAAACGAAGATCAAGAAACATTTAATTGAATAAATATTATTATATTCTGTTATATAACAGAATCTACGGTTTCTACCAAAATGCATAGGTTGAGTAATGCCAAAGTTTTTAAGCGAACGTAAACGAAATATTCGTGTAGGTATATCTTCATATACCGATAGCTCTACAGTATTAGAAGTAACTGGTAGAGTTGGCATTAACACAACAGATGCAACCGTAGATTTAACTGTTATAGGAGATGCTAAAGTATCTGGGGCATTAACTGCTTCAGATATTAGTGTGTCTGGAGATATTAAATCATCTGGAGACATAAAGGTATCTGGATTTGTAACTGCAACAGAGTACTATGGTGATGGATCTACCTTATCAAATGTACTATCTAATAGATTATCAGAATCTATTGGGACTGATGCAAGATATATTGGTTTTTTAACTGCAACCTCTGGTATTATTACATCATTAGCAGTTGATCCATTATTTGTATTTTCTCCTTCCACAAATAGTGTTGGGATAGGAACTTCTTTTCCTTTAGAGGATCATAGGTTATCTATTATTGATGATGTAAAAGTAACTGGATTTGTAACAGCATCAGAGTTTTTTGGAGATCAAGTTATTGGAACTCCTACTGGAGGATTTCTTCCTGGAGCAGTTGGAATTGAAACATCAGATTATACAAAAGATTCTGTAAATGAGATTAACTTTATTCTTGGAAAGTTAGTTCCAAAACCACCTGATACTATTTCAAATGTTGCATTTACTTTAACTGGATTAGCTGGTTTTGGAAAACTATGTTCTGGATTTACTCCAACTAATAATACTGATGGAGCCTTAACACCTTCAGCAGGAACAGAGTATTCTAGAAACACTGATTCAACTGTAACATCTGATTACATTACAGAATATGGACCTGGTGATGCTGGAACTGTAACTGGTTTTGTTAATGCGGTTGGAGTTGGAACAGTTGAGTTAACCACAGGTTCTAATGATGGAATCTATGGATCTCTTCAGATTTCAAATGATAAAGATGCATTTTTCTCAACAAGAAATCCTGGCATTAACTCAGAGTTTTATGAAGTATATGATGCACGATTATTAGATGCACCTTGTCCTGATGGATTTAACAAAGCATTTATTCAACAGTTTGGATTTAAAACACAAAATGCTTATTGGTATGAAGATCCTAGTACAGTTTCTGCTCCAGTATTAAGTGTAACAACACCTGTTACACCACCTTCCCCAACATTAAACTATTCTTCAGGTGTTCCACATTATACTCAAGATTCATCTAATGCTTTCATTTATGTAATAACTTGCGAAAATGCAACAGGTGATATGTATTATCATGCTACAGATAGTTTCTTAGAATCTAGTGGTCAGACAACTGGATTTCAAAATGGTGGATCAAAAACATATGTAGATTTTGGTGGAACTATTCCCCCAACAAAAGATTTTGGTGTTGGGACAGGAGTAACTTGTTTGGTATCTCAAATACCCAGAGATCTTCATCAAACAGTTAATACAGACGCTACTAGATTTTCTAACTATACTGCAACTACACCATATGGAAGTGATTCTATAAGGGCAACTATCACTCCTGCAGTTAATATGATGGGGACAACTGCTAGAACTAATAAAATTGATGAAGATAATATTTTAGTTTCTTCTGTAGGAACTGGTTCTGGTAATGCAAAAAGAGTAAATGCTGGGTCTACTGGAGACAATCCATCTCCAGTATTTACTTCATTCAGTGCTTCTTCTACTCCAGCAACTTATGAGGCGATTGTAAGAGGAGCTGTATTACGTCATGATGTAACAGATTATTCAAATGGATCTTGGTTACCAATAGGTCCAGATTTTTCTTCAGGAAGAACTGGAGCTCAATATTTTCAAATGGACTTTATTCGTTCTCAGGTATCTGAGTTTAGGATTGCTGTAACTGGTTCTTATGCTGGTTGTTGGGTATGTATGCCTAATAATTCAACTTGGACAAGTTCTTTATCTGGTACTAATGGTTGGGCAGACATGTTTCAAGCATATAGAGGTGCTGGTGTCCCTACATCAGCAGAACCAGGATGTTCATCTGGTGGTGTTATGACTGGATCTAGTGGAACATTTACATGTGTATTTGGTACAGAATCATCTTCTAATGATTCTAATAATCGTATACTGATTCGTTGGAGATTGAACTCTGGGCAGTCAATAACTGCCATGTCATTCACGTCTACATAAGGTAAGAGGAAAGAAGTAAGTGGCAGCATCTCAAGAACAAAAGCTAGATTTTCTATTAAAGAAGATAGGTTATACCGCATCTAAAACTGGTATAGCAGAAGATTCTAGCCTCACTGGAACTAAAAAAGCACCATTTGCGGAAGCTATTCCTTCCCCTTTAGTAATTCGTGCAGATACTATTTGGGCAAATTCTAATCAAATTGCATCTACTCCTCCATCAGCAAGTACAACTATAGTTCAGGTATACTCTACATCAACTGCACTTAGAATGACTGTGGATCCCACAGTAAGTGGGAACAGGGCATTTATTGCTAGAGAAACATATAATGATAATAATAGTGCTATTCGTGGGAACTGGATCGATCCAAGCTTTGGTCCAGACTACATTGTTAAAGTATATAGAGGAGATCCTGCATCTGGCGGTGTGCAGCTATCTGCTGCTGGTGCTGGTGGGTCTAATGATACTTGGTTCTTTGACTATTCATCAGGTGTTCTAAACTTTAATGGAACTGTAATACCTAGTGGTGTAACTTCAAGCAATATTTATCTTGTAGGATATCGATATATTGGTGCTAAAGGTGTTGTTACTCAAGGATCTGATCCAGAGTTTAATAACGTCCTATCTGGTATTATAACTGCTGATGGATTTTATACTGGATTAGATCCATCTCAATCATTAGCAATTACGCAAACTAGAATTCTAGGTCCATCTTCTATTACGATCGCACCATTCCAAGATGGTGTCGTATATATTGAAGGTGACTTAGAAGTTAAAGGAACTCCAATTGGATTTGATACAGGTGGTATTAGTTTCTTTGACAACCAAGTTATCTTAACAGAAGATTCTATTATATTCAATGCCCAAGAAACAGATGAAGAACAACTTGATGGATCTGTTATTGGTATTGGTGCAACAGCAGTTAGAAAATCAATTCGTTATGAATATGATATTGATGCATGGCAATCTACAGTAAATCTAGGCGTTGAAGATCCAAATGATGGGTTTTATGTTGGTATTGAACAAGTCTTAAATGCAACTACTCTTGGAACTGGTGTTACTGCTTCTAACTTAAGAAGTTTCAATCCAGGTGCTATTTCCGATAGACCTTTAGAACAAGCACAACCAGAAGATTATTTGTTATATTATGATGTAACAGATGGTCAGTTAAAGAAAGATACTATCTTGAGTGCTGCTCTACAAGGTGCTCAGGGTCTTCAGGGATTACAAGGTCTCCAAGGTCTTCAGGGTCTTCAGGGATTACAAGGAAATCAAGGTCTGCAAGGACTTCAGGGCAATCAAGGTCTCCAAGGTCTCCAAGGTCTTCAGGGTCTACAGGGTTTACAAGGTTTACAAGGCAATCAAGGTCTGCAAGGTCTACAAGGTGTTGCTGGTCCAGTAGAAGGTGATGTAGATCAAATCATTTATAAAAACTCTTCCAACTTACCAGTAGGTAATGATAACCTAAGATTTTTCAACAATCAAGATTTATATGTTGCTGGTATTATAAGCGCGACATCTTTAGAGCTTGGTCAAGAAGGTGAAGGAATTATTATTAATAATAATTCCATTACAGGTCCTGCAACGATTATTATTGATCCTGCTGGTATTGGTGATAACACTGGTGCTGTAAGAATACGTGGTGACTTGATTGTTGATGGTGACCAACTTATTGTTAGTACTGGTGAACTCAATATTGATGACTTTATTGTTGGAATCTCTAAATCTATTGGAGATTCTGTTTTACTAGATGGATCTGGTATTGGTATTGGATCTACTGCTATTAGAAAGCTATGGGTATATAACTATGCTGCAGATGCTTTAAGATCAAATGTCAATATAACAGTAGATTCTAGTCATGCATATAAGGTTGGAACTAGTGAAGTATTAACTGAAACTGCATTAGGTGCAGGAGTTACTGATTCAAATCTTAAAAATGTATCTCCAGATTTAGTTTTCCAACGTCCTCAACTAACTGGAGATATTCAAGGATCAGATTTATTATTACTTTATGATACTTCTGCAGGTAATTTAAAGAAAGCTACGATTACTGATGTATCTATTCAAGGTGTTCAGGGTACTCAAGGACGCCAGGGTAACCAAGGTAATCAGGGCAACCAAGGAAACCAAGGACTCCAGGGTAACCAAGGAAACCAAGGACTCCAGGGTAACCAAGGTAATCAAGGATTACAAGGTGTAGGTTCTCAAGGTATTCAAGGTCTACAAGGTAACCAAGGTTTACAAGGTTTACAAGGAAATCAAGGAAATCAAGGTTTACAAGGAAATCAAGGAAATCAAGGTCTACAAGGACTTCAAGGTAATCAAGGTCTTCAAGGTGTAGGTGCTCAAGGTCTTCAAGGATTGCAAGGTAATCAAGGCAACCAAGGAAATCAAGGTAATCAAGGTCGCCAGGGTTTACAGGGCGCTCAGGGTCTGCAAGGAGGTATTGGTGATCGTGGAGGTATTCGTTATGAATGGATATCTTCTACCACAGATCAAGATCCAGGAAATGGTAACGTAGCATATAATAACTCAGCGATTAATGCAGTAACTGAAATCTATATTGATGACTTAGATGATCTTGGTAACGATCAAACTAACTGGTATGATGTTTGGGATGATACTGAGAACCCAGATAGAGGATACTTATACTTTATTTCTGCAGATATTTTATCTGGAACTACAGTAAATATTTTTAGAATCAATGGTGCTAATCAAGTAGCATCTGGATATTATAAGATTGCTGTAGAATATGTATCTGGAACTATACCATCCAATGGCGATATTTTAACACTGTTCCATAGTAGAACGGGTATTCAAGGTGTTCAAGGTAACCAAGGCAATCAAGGTAACCAAGGTAACCAAGGTAACCAAGGTAACCAAGGTCGTCAAGGTCTTCAAGGTAATCAAGGAAACCAAGGTAACCAAGGTCTCCAGGGTAATCAAGGTAATCAAGGCAATCAAGGAAATCAAGGAAATCAAGGTTTACAAGGATTACAAGGTCTCCAGGGTAACCAAGGTAATCAAGGTCTTCAAGGAAATCAAGGTTTACAAGGTTTACAAGGATTACAAGGTCTCCAGGGTAATCAAGGTAATCAAGGTAATCAAGGAAATCAAGGTTTACAAGGATTACAAGGATTACAAGGTCTCCAGGGTAACCAAGGTAATCAAGGAAACCAAGGTAACCAAGGTTTACAAGGATTACAAGGTCTCCAGGGTAACCAAGGTAATCAAGGAAACCAAGGAAACCAAGGTAACCAAGGTCTTCAAGGTCTTCAAGGTCTCCAGGGACTTCAGGGTAACCAAGGTAATCAAGGCAATCAAGGAAATCAAGGTTTACAAGGTTTGCAAGGATTACAAGGTCTTCAAGGTAAGTTAGGAGATCGTGGTGGTGTTCGTTATGACTTTGATTCTACAACTACAGCAGGTACAGGTGGTCAAGGATCACTAAGATACAATAATGCAACTGCTGCAAGCATTACAGAAATCTATTTTGATGATACTGATTCATTTGGATCAGATCAATCTGGTTGGTACGATACTTTCGATGATACTATTCTTAATAGTGGATTAAATCGAGGTTACATTTATGTAACTTCTGCAGATTCTGGTGGTAATGTAACCTCAATATTCTATGTTGATGGTGCTGTAACTGATAACACTACTTACTGGACTGTACCTGTTACTTATGTAAGTGGTGATATCCCATCAAATGGTCAAGAAGTAACAGTTCTGTTTACCAAGAGTGGTACTCAAGGTGTTCAAGGTAATCAAGGACTTCAAGGACTTCAAGGGTTACAAGGACTTCAGGGTAATCAAGGTCGTCAAGGTAACCAAGGAAACCAAGGTAATCAAGGTCTCAGTGGTAGAAATGCTGAGACTACTTATGTTTATACATTTTCATCAACAACTACCGCAGCAGATCCTGGAGATGGATTTTTAAGATTTGATAACTTCTCTTCACAATCAAGTGCAACTGAACTATATCTTGCTAATAGTGATAGTGGTGGAACTAATCTAGAAGCATTTTTTGCTGATATTGCCGAATATGGAACTCCAGAAAGACAGGCACTTGTTAAGATTGTAGATCCAATTGATTCTTCTCAATATCATTTATTTGTTGTTGGCGATACAACCTTAGAATCTTCAGGTGCTGGTGGTTGGCATTCATTTACAATTACACAATTCTATGCATCTTCAGGAAACTTTAGTGCTAATGATACTGTATTCATTTCATTCTCTCTGATTGGTCCTCAGGGCGTACAAGGTCTCCAAGGTCTACAAGGCAATCAAGGTAATCAAGGAAATCAAGGACTCCAAGGTCTTCAGGGTAACCAAGGAAACCAAGGTAACCAGGGTAACCAGGGTAATCAAGGTAACCAGGGTAACCAAGGACTCCAAGGTCTTCAGGGTAACCAAGGCAACCAGGGTAACCAGGGTAATCAAGGTAACCAGGGTAACCAAGGAAATCAAGGTCTTCAAGGAAACTATGGTAATCGTGGTGGAGTTCCTTATATCTTCTCTACGACTACTACAGACTCTGATCCTGGAAATGGAATCATAAGGTATAATAATGGAACTATGAGTTCTGTTGGATTCCTTTATATTGATAATCTAGATCATGTTGGAAATACCCAAACTGGTTGGTATGACACTTGGGATGATACAAATAATACCAACAGAGGTTATCTATACATTACATCTGCTGACAGTGCTGATAATAATGTAAATGTCTTTATAGTAACTGGAGCAGTAACAGTCGCTTCTGGATATTATAAGATTCCAGTATCTTACGTCTCTGGTTCTTTACCAACTAACTCTGAAAAAGTAGTCATCACTTTTACAAAGAGTGGTACTCAAGGATTCCAAGGTCTTCAAGGTCTTCAAGGTGTTGATGGTGTAAGTGCTGGTGATACTTTTGAATATTTTTATAGCACTTCTACAACTTCTAGTGATCCTGGGCAAGGTTATATTAGATTTGATAATAGTACGATTGAAAATTCTACTGAGATTTATCTAGATCATCAAGATGATAATGGGTCAAACTTAAGTGACTATTATAGCTTTATTAATGAGTATGGATCTCCTGGAAATAAAGGATTTGTAAAAATCCAAGCAAGAGATGATGCAAATAATTTTTATTTGTTTAGGTTGGGTAATGTTACATTAGAGACTTCTGGTCCTGGTGGTTGGAGTACTTTAACTTTAAGTTCAAATATTAGTACAGGAACAGGATTTAGTAATAATCAAGAAATATTCTTAAGCTTTGGTCTTGCAGGTATTCAAGGTTTACAAGGTTTGCAAGGTCTACAAGGAAACCAAGGCAATCAAGGAAACCAAGGAAACCAAGGTAATCAGGGTCTTCAAGGTCTCCAAGGTAATCAAGGACTCCAAGGTCTTCAGGGCAACCAAGGAAACCAAGGAAACCAGGGCAACCAAGGTAATCAAGGAAATCAAGGAAATCAGGGTAACCAAGGTCTTCAAGGTCTCCAAGGATTACAAGGT
>Ga0208161_1000112_pt1 | contig 40962 bp, 66 predicted proteins | sample CB_VirMetaG_3_FD_184538 | JGI IMG/M metagenome (GOLD analysis project Ga0208161, IMG submission 184538) | Freshwater to marine saline gradient viral communities from Chesapeake Bay - CB_1508_1S Viral MetaG (SPAdes) (version 4) | ecosystem: Environmental > Aquatic > Marine > Coastal | place: USA... | reverse complement strand
ATCTCTAAGGCGCGCACACGACGGTCAATGTCGTTTAGGCGTTCCTTTGAGTCGTTCTTCAGTTCCCGCACGTCTTCTAAGACGGTGCCAAGGCCCGCTTCAATCTTGGTGACCTGGAGGAACAGGCCGCAAAGGCCCACTACAGCAGCCACCAGCAGGGCGGGCACTGCTTGAGAAACCCAAGTGCTTTGCTCAGCGGCGGCTGAGGCGTTGTACTCCTCGTCAGTCACCGCAGGGCGGGTAGGGCGCTTGGTCTAAGTTGCCGGCGCCCTATTAGTCGGCGAGACTAAGCAGCTGCAGGTGCAGCAACCCAAGGCACACCGCTGGACTTGCTAGGCGCCAGCTTTTCGCTGATTTGGGCGTCGAGTGCCTGGACGATCTCTTCGACTTTCTCGTCGCCGAAGTGCGATTTCACCCAGCCCACTACGGTGTCTTCATCGAGCTGGGCGTAAGGGATGCCCGTGCCCTCCGCAGGTGCCTCTAGACCAATAGAGCCGTAGGCGCCAGCTTGCTCGCCATCGCGGAAGTGCGTCACGGTGTAATGCACCGTGAAGACCGTTCCGATAGCGTCAAGGTTGCGCTCCATGTTGGCGACCTTCCACACGGTGAAGGGGAAGTCGATGCCAGGTGCGGGATTGTTATCAGGCATGATCAGGTGCCGGTGAATTAAGGCTAAGAGTGGCGCAACCAGTTGAGTAGGCCGGTTGCCCGCCTAGTGAAGGTGACTACTCGTCTTCGTCTGGTTCAATCAAACTTGGCCAAACCAGGTCAAACATTGCGGGGCACTCACCAACATCCTCCTGATTGCTCAGGCCAAGGCTGGCTTCGCAGTATTCATTCCAGGATTCGGAATCAGACATAGAAGTGAGTAGGGCTACTGCGCCTCAAGAGCTGCAACTTTGGCCTCAAGGGTTTCAATTGCTTGTTGCTGCCTCTTAACAACATCCAACAGTAGAACCGTTAAGCGGTCGTACTGAACGCCGTCAGGAACCAGTTCGGCATCTGGTTTGAGTGTTTTTTCGATCTTGCCATTAACTTCTTCAATGTCGAAGGCATCATCTAGATACGTCCAATGAACAAGGCGAGGCTCAACTTTTGCAACTTCTTCTGCAATCAAGCCATACCACGACCAATCACTGCGGTCGCTTTCAACCTTGGAGCGATACCAGACGGGACGCAACGAAAAAACTGCGTCGGCTTTGAGTTGATCAAGGTCTTCAACATCTTTCTTGTAACGAAGTGAAGATGTAGAACGGTAGATGCGGTTACCATCTGCGCTATCAAGGAAAGCGTTTGCAGCAGATGCTGTAGTCGTAATGTTATTGAACTTTACCGATAGAGCCGTGCTTGCATGGATCCAGTTGACTTGGAATCCATTGCTTGCACCAGAAATGCCTGCAAGGAAAACATCTTTGTCAGCGCCGCTAGCAACGGCAAGCCCCAAGCGATAAGTTGTGGCTGCACCAGATCCGACAGAAATATTTCCATCATTTTGAATCCTCATCCTCTCCGTCGGAGAAGACGCCCCATCCGCCGTAGTGGAGAACACTAGGCGCGTTGGATGATCACCCGATGCCCATGCATCATCTGCCGTAGCAGCAATATAAGCCCCTGCGGCAAACGCAGAACCATTTGAACCATTAAAAGTAATTCTGCCCAAAAGTTGAGCGCCTGCAAGAGCTACGTGAGTTCCCTCTGTATTGCTGTTTGAACGAGCCAATACGATGTCGGGACCAATGCCCTGACCACCGCCAGTGCTGGTGTTGTATGTAGACCAGCTATACGCTGCGATATTGCCGCCATCAGTACCTGTCTTTGTTACTTGAACACGGGGATCCCAGCCGGCGGATTCGCCAATGGTTACCTGACGACTCGTAGACGTGCCCACCAAGAGCCTGCCGGAGCTGTCGACGCGAAGTCGTTCTGCATTATTTGCGCCAAAGATTAAAGGAGCGTTTTCATAGTTCCAAACATAAGCATCCGATCCAGCTAATTGAATTTGGAATCCATCTGTCGCATTATTGCCAGTTGTGGAATTCTGTAGAGCAAGACAGGCAAGACCGTTATCGTTGAGAACTAATTGCCTGTTAACCGTAGTAGTGCCAATCCCTACACGCTGGTACGAATCAATCGTCATTGCGCGAACAGGATCTTGTGTTGCACCTGCAGGATTAGTCCAAAACGAAAGATTTGTTTCGTAGTTGGTTACAGAGTTAGTCCTATAAGCGCGAATTGCTGAAGTGCCGTTATCACTACCAATCCGAAAATTAAGGCCGGCATAGCGAGTGTCAGCACCAGTATCTGAAAAGTTTTGCAGAGTTGCTACTGTTCCGCCTGAACCGCCGGCAATACTGTCTTGTACGTGTAATCTTGTCTGAGCGCTACTAGTCCCCAGACCTAAGCGGCCACTGGAGTCCAGGCGCATCCGCTCGTTATTTGCTGTACCGAACACCAAGAAATCAGCACCAGCGGCTGTACCAAAACCTTCCGAGAGAAGGCTAATGCCGCCTGTTGCTGTAACGGATAAATTTACCCTCGCCAAACTTGTGTTGGCGACATTATTTGCTCCTGCACGAAAAAGCTGTACAGAAGTATCGGAAGTGCGAAATACGTCAAGTGCAACACTAGGACTTTCGCCAACCCCAACATTCCCACTCGCATCAACAAACAACCGCCCAGTGCCATTAGTCGAGATGGCTACGTTGTTGCTGGAGGGTATATAAACCCCGTTTGAAGGTGCGCTGGTAGGCAGGTTGGCCTGGTCCTGCCGCAGCATCGGAAAGCCACCAGCCGTGCTGCCGTCATGGACTACCACCACATCCTTGTCGGTATCGACCGTCAGCTCACCATTTGCACCCGTGAAGGTGCTGTGCTCCGCAGTCGTGCCGCGACGATTCTGAACTTGGGTTGCCATCAGACGAGAGCGCCGTAATCGAGCGTCCCGCTAGCGCTACCCGTGATCAGCCCATAGTCCTGGTTCGCAAAAGCGATCCGCACGATCTCATCGCTGCCCTGATTGCGCTTCATATAGATCGCGCCGTCATAGACGTTGATTCCAAGCTCTCGAAGCGCCAAGTCGCTGGTGGTGGGCACCTTGCCTGCAACGGCAGAACTCTTGAGCTTGATCGTGTTAGCCATGTGGCCGTCCAGGTGGCTATCTAGCCGGACGACCTAAGTTGCCCCTCTCACAGGCTTGGCAAAATAGGTGTGGGATAGCGAGTGTCAGCTCCTACCCCGTGACCAACCGTGTTAGAGGACGGCTGATGAGCCAAAGAGTATCGGATCCAGCTGCTGCGATCCAGTATTTCTTGCAGCGCGTAGACATTCCTTCATTGGATGCCTGCTGGACTTGGAAACTCAGCGTCGGCGGGCCTGGCTATGGGCAGTTGTTTTGGGACAAGAAGGTGCAAACCGCTCATCGGTTTGCTTACAAGCTGTTTAAGGGTGACCCCGCTGGTAAACAGGTAAACCATCGGTGCGGCAATCGCAGGTGCTGCAACCCGGCGCATCTATATGCCGGCACCCAGCTTCAGAACTTTCAAGACATGCTTTCCCACGGCACTCACGTGCCGCCTCCACTCAAACGTGGATCTGAGGTGGGAACCAGCAAGCTGACTGAAGAGCAAGCAGCCCAGATCAAACAGGGGCTAGCTCAAGGCATGACCGGTGTGGAGTTGGCACGCCGGTTCAATGTCTCTGTATCAACAATCAGCTTGATCCGCCGAGGGATCCGCTGGGCACATATCAGCACGCCACCGAGGCAGCACTCATCAATGCACTGAGCACCAACCCAGTCAGACCGAAGATCCATAGGTAGCTTCCTCCATCTATTTCGGAACTGGGGCTGAGGTAATCCGTGCCAGCCACTGCTGCACTGAAAGCGCTGGTGCCGTTGCCCTTCACCAGCCCGGTCAACGTGGCCACGCCGGTGCCGCCGTACTGCACACCAATCACGCTGGCGTTCCACACACCGCCGGTGAGCGTGCCGACGCTTGTGAGGCTGGAGCCGGTGACACCGCTGCCCAGGCTGCTGCCGCTCAGGACCGTGTTGCCATTGACGCGGTAGACCTTGCCGCTGGCCAGGTCAATGTCCTCGCTAGAGGTCCAGCTGTCAGTGGCATTGAGCCACGCAAAGGTCTTTGTGCTGGCGCCTAACAGCGAGATGCCACCACCGTCAGCCGTGACATCCGTGGGCGTAGCGACATTGCCCAAGGTGATGTTCTTATCGGCCACGTCCACCGTGGTGGAGTTGACCGTTGTGGTCGTGCCCGAGACAACAAGGTCGCCGGTGATCGTGACGTTGCTACCAAAGGTGGCATTGCCGTTCAGCGTGGCACCACTGAGGTCAACCGTGCCAGTGAAGGTCTTGTTACCGCTGATTGTCTGAGCGCTGTCTAGGGTGACAAATGCACCCGCACCGCCGATCTTGATGATGCTGGTGGCGCTACCGCCTGCACCGCCTGTGCCGGTGCCGTAATGCAGGACAGCATTGCCCTCAGAAAAGGCCAACTCCGCATTGGCCAGGCTCACGGGTGCGCTGCTGCCCGTTGAGCGCTTAATGCGGATGGTGTTGGCCACGGTTACAGGCGAGACACTGCGTTGCGCCTAGGTTTCCGCTGGCCGGCTTAGAAGTTGCCGCCGTCAGTCAGTGTGGTGAGCGTATTGATGTCGTTGCCTCTCCAGCGATCCGTCGTGCTGTCGTAGTACAAGACGCTTCCCTCCACTGGCGCCGCAACCTCCACGTCCGTGAGGTCGCTCATTGTGATCACACTGATCAGCGGTGGACCCTGCGGGCCAGCAGTTGCCACCACCACCGCAGCCGGTGCTGCTGGGGCAGTGACCTCTACAACCTGTTCCTCAACCTCGGTGATGACGACCTGGCCGGTGCTGATCACCTCAACGGAGTTGTCCATCGCTATGCCGGTGTCGTGAAGCCCTCGCTGGGCCGCACAATTCCCTCAAGGTAATACTCACGCAACCCTGTCAAGTTGACGAGCATCACGTCGTAGCGAGCGTCATCACCGAGCGGTAACGCAGCGGTCACAGCATGAGGCAAGGTGAGCTTCACCTGGCCGGTGCTGTAATCCACCTCGCTCACGGTGAAGTCGCCATATTTGGTTGTGCGTGCCTTGTCCCACACCTGCGCCAACACGGTCCAACCGTCAATGTCGATGCCGGTCCCCGTGGAATCCTTGAACTGCACCAGCAGCTCGTAATCGGCCCTGCGCTGCGGCCTGATGTTGTAGCTCGCTGGGGTGATTGCCATACCCAAAGTTGCCGGTGCCTACAGCTCCGGTACGCGGTCTGGGTTGGTCTGGATGTCCACGCGCATCTGCGATCTGGGGCCTGCACCACGCGGCACGTTGATCTTCACCGCGTTGCTGTTGGGGTAGGCCCAAAGCAGCCGCCCCGCCACATCCTGCAGGCTGGCGTCACCGCTCCAGTCCACCAGATACAGCGTCCAACGGCTGAAGGCTTGCTCTTGGCTGTACTGGCGGATCGGCACCAGCTCCGGTTCGCGCAGGATCACGCACTCCAAACCATGCACGGTCGTGTTGGCCGGCAGGCTCTCGCCTTCCCCGCGCACGCTGATCGCTGGGGTCTTGGTGCCGTTGGCCAGCACATACACACCCAGCACGTCCACCAGCGTGGTTTCCAGCTCGGTGCGTAGTGACAGCAAGTTCATGCCCTAATTTTCCGGTCCGAGCAACAGCAGGCCAGCTTCGATCCAGCCAAACCCCTTGCGCTTGGGTAGTTCGACGCGGTGGGTCAACAATGGTCGATCCAGGTCGCGCAGTAAGACGCTGCCGCTGATCGGCCCACGAACAAGCACCAATCCGCCGCGCACGTTGCTGCCCTCAAATGCAGGGGCCAGCACCCACACCGCATCGTCGTCGCTGTGCCAAGCGCGTGGGCTCGGAGGCTTGCAGTGTTCCGTGGCGCTCGCCAACACCTGCTGCCAGCAGGTGAGCAGCATCGGCGGGGCTTTGCCCTCGTGCCGCAATGCCAACGCGACGGCCGCTACATCGGGGCGGAACGGCTTGTCATCTTCCCGCTCACCTTGGAACAACGCAAAGTCGTTGGCGGTGAACGGCTTGCTTTGCTTCTTGCTGTCGCGGTTGATGTTGGCGGTGAGCGCCATCAACTGGGCGGTGGGCAGCTCGGCTAGGGCCGCCTGCTCCCGTTGGATGCGCCGCAGTTCACGCCACATCTGCAGCACCTCACGCCGCAGCTCCGCGTGAAACAGCTCTCGCCTGTAGGTGCCGGGGTAGTGGTGAAACAGATCAGCCGCTATTGCGGCCCAGTCGGTTTGCGGCTTTTGCCACTGGCCGCTCGCGGCTTTCCCAGCTCCTCTTCCGTCACCGGCTCACTGGGCATCTCTTCAGCGGCTTGCTCGTCGAGCACCAGCTGCCAGATGCCTTGGAAGAGAACTCGATCCAGCTTGCGGGTGTCGTCCATCGTCCAGTCCGGCAGGCTCAGCCGGCTTTGCACGAGCGCTGTAACGGAGGCTTCCATGTTGCGCTGCCCAGCAGCGCTGTAGCACTTGGCCACCTGGGCAATGCGCTCGGCATGACGGAGGCGGATCTCCTTGGCCGCATCCTCTTGATCGCTGCCGGTGATGGCACCTTCGATGATGCTGAACGCTTCGCTCAGGCTGATCTCTTCCTCCTTGGCAATCGCATCTGCAATCTGGGCGCCGGTGACGAAGCTGCTCTGTTGATCGGCCAGCAGTTCTGCGATCACGGCGCTCTCACCAACGGTGAGGCCACCGCGCTCTTCCATTTCGATGATGCCGCTGTGTTCAGTACCGATCCGGCGGGTGGTGGTGGGTGCCGGTGGCTTGATGAACGGGAGCAGAGGCATATAAGTAAGAAGCGAACCTAGCTTGCCGGTGGTTTAGGCATAGATAGCTTTTCTTGCAACTTGCGCTCTGCCGTGCTGCGTAGGAACGCATGACGGTTGGCGCTGGTGAGCAGTTTGAGCTGCTGCAGGAGTTGATCGGGGGTCATCATTTAGCGGCGGATGATGTAAGGAGCGCCATAGCGCCGGTTGGAGAACCATTGGTAGTGCGCTGCGGCATTGTTAGTGCCGCCGCTACTTGGCAACGCTTGGGCGCCTGACATATAGCCTTCAAAGCCATTGATCGTGATCATGTTGCCGATGATGCGCGGCCAGCTGGTCCACAACGGCTGAGGTGCTGGTGAGATCCTGAAGTTGTCTTCTGTGGTGTCCCACGCTTGGCCAGGCTCAATCGGCAGGCTTTCCAGGCGGTACTGGGTGCCGGTGATGGTAGGCACGACGGCACCAACAGCAAAGCGGTCTAAGTTTTGATGGGCGGTGTGGATTGGTACGAAGTCGTAGAACTCGTCTCTGCTTGCATCAAAGATGGGTAGGTACAGCAGGTCGTAGAGCGCATCGGTCACACCATCGGCATAGTCAACCCCCAGCGGGTATGGGAAGACATCATGTGGCTGCGTCAAGTCAAATAGAAACGGGATGATCTGCGCCGGTTCTTCGTACCAAGCCACCAGCTGGTGGTGGGGTTCATCTGGTGCCAAAGCGGTAAGCATCGCTTCAGTGCCGTTGTAGTCGCCAGGTGTGTAGTCAACTGTCTCTGTGTTGCTGACGACCGTGAAGAAGAGCGGGTTTTGTGGTGAGGACGCTGAGTAGACACTGGTGCGTGTAGCGACAAAGAGCCCTAAATCCACTGCAGTGCTGCTGAGTACACCTGTGCTGATGTTGACGGTGCGCAGAAAACCAAAGGCTTGTGCCGCATAACGCGATGTCTGCGTTTGCTCTGGGGCCACATTGCCGATGCTGGCAAACAGCTCAGCGGTGATGACCTCCACCATGTAAAAGGTGGTGCCATCAAAGCTGGCATCCATGTACCTCTCAATTAGATCAACGCTGCGGCTGCTGTAGGTCTCTGTGAACACCGACGCCAAGTTGAACTGCACGTCGTCCAGCACAAACTCGGTGACCGGGCGGTTCAAGCGTTCGGCGTACAGCAGGCTCAAAGAGTCACCATTCACGCGGCCTGTGTCTCGCACAGTTGTTTCTGACGAACGTGCAGCGCGGATCACCAGCTGCAGTGCGCCGTACTTGCCGCCAAAGCGATGGGCCGCAGGGCGTAGACCCGCACGCCTAACAGCAGGGGCGGATCGGCCGTATTGCGCCACCTGCTCCGGTTGCTGCTGCGCGGCTTCAGCGCGACCGCGCACCCGTGCATCACGCCGCTGGACTAGATCGCGGTAGCGCTGCGCATCACGCGCTTCGCGGTCACGGCGCAACAGCCCGCCATCACCATCGCCGCTCGTGACGTTGATGGTGGTGGCCATCAGTCATCCTGCGCCAGCTGCAGCACATAGCTCTTGCTTTGACCGGCGGCCAACGTGATCGACGGCGTTTCGACGTTGATGCTGTGCAGATACAGCTCGGTGCCGATCTTGAGGCACATCGTGTCGTAGGTATAACCCGCACCGCTGGCGGTGAATTGGGCGGTGATGTTTGGTAGCTCGTAGCGGGTGGTGCCAGCGTTGTAGCTGCCGGTGCCGATGGTGCCGGTCACAGCGGCATAGCCGTTGCCGCTCAGTTCCGCTGCTTCCCACTCCGCAGCGGTAGAAGCCACCGTCAGGCTGCCCCTGACAGCCAGAAAGATCTTGTAGGTGCGGCCTTCAAACAGGGCGACGGCCTGGCGCTCCAGTTCTTTTGGCGTAATCGTCAGTACAGAAGCCATGATCAGGCAATCGAGAGGACGCCGGTGGTCGGGTCAAAATCGACCACGAAGCTTTCGCCGCTGTTAAGCGTCGTCGCTACGCCGTAATCCCAGAAGCCCACCAGCTCGTCATTGGTGGCACTGTCGTCGTAAAGCACAGCCCAGCGAAACGGTCCAATGCTGCCGCCGCTGGCGGTCCACGCGGTCGGGTCGTTGCAGATCAGGCGGTAGGTGCCGCTGGTCTGGCTGCTGCTGACCGTGCCGGCACTATTGCCACCGGCGGTGTAACCGTTGCCTGCGGCGATCTCAGTGATGTCGGCTACGACGCTATCGCTGGCGCTGGGTTGGGTGTTAGTGAGCATCACCTTCAGCGTGGCAGTCTGAAAGTTGTGCTTACCCTCTGCCAGCGCCTCCACAAATGAGTGGAACTTGGTGAACTCGGCCATCTACCGACAACGCGACAGGGTTTGCCTAAGTTGCCCGTCAGCCGATCACGCGCACAACCTTGCGCCAACCAGGCTCCATGGGGAAGTCGGCGCCAGCAGGGGCAGCCACTTGATTGACGAAGATCGGGTTTTGCAGCAGCTGATCAATCTCGCTCGGCTGCACCGGAGCGCTGACGCTAAAAATCACCTCGCCGGTGGGGTCTGGCCAGGAGTAGCCAAGCGCAGTCACGACAGCCATCAGCTGGTCCTCACCCAAAGGCCACCGATACAGGTGTAGTTACTACCGCCGATGGTGGTTGTATCCCCCCAGACGCCTGTGTTGGCATTGCTAGTCAGAAAATCGTCTGACGGGCGGCCGAGATAGTGGTTGTAGCCAAACTGCGGCGTTAGTGTTCCAAAGTAACCGTTGCCGTTCGTGTTGTCGGGAATCCAAGCGGAAAGACCCCCGCTAGACTCACCATTTCCGCGCACTGGCGTATAAGTAGTGTTGTTGCCTTTGACGGGCACATGGCGGATGAACGGATAAAGAGGCGCAGAATTGTTATTGCCTCCGGTCACGTATATCCATTTGGACACTGCAGAGGCTGGGTAGTATCCACCAGAAATCAGGTCGCTGGTGTCTAGGCGCATCAGCACATGCGTGGAGTAGCGCTGGACAGCGCTGTCGCGCCAGCTGTAGACAAACCACGGACGGGTGCCAGCAGGTTCATACGCGACGAAAGCAGCCCCTCCATATGCAAAATCTTCGGTATAGGCGTAGCTTCCACTTGTTGTACTGTATGCACCGTAGCCGTTGTTTGCGCTTCCGGCTGTTCTGTTGTAGTACAGCCTATCGTTAATCGTATTTACTGAAGTACCTGCAAAGCGCCGGTGGAACAAGATGCCCCAGTCGCTCGTGGTGTCCGCCTCGCGTGCTCGTAGCACCCACTGCACATAATCTGTGTCCGCTCGGTTGGTGGCAGTGCCAGGGTTGGCCACCATCTCGATGATGGTTGTGTCATTGATCGCATTGATCCACGACGACAACTCAGTGTTCAGTAGGTATGACGGGTCGGTAGTCTGCCAAGTCGCACTAGCCCAATCCTGCGCAGCTGAGGTGGTCCAAGTTGTGGTAGTAATTGCCATCAGCTGATCTCCTCATAGTTGATGCTCAGGTCGATGCTGCTGCTTGCCGATGCCTTGGCCTTCAGCACATCACCCTCTTCTAGGTAGATGTACTCGTTCTTGTCAGTCACGATCAGACTTTTGCCGGTGTCTAAAGCGCCGGCCTTGATCACGTAAGTGGCAACACCGCTGCGCTCAATCGCAATGTCCACTGACACCGTGCCGCCACTGACGTTGGCAGCGCGGATTGCGTTGAGCTTGTAGACCTTGCCGCTGGCAGCGCTGTTTGTCACCACCGCCGCCAAGCTGGTGGTCAACGCCGCCACCGCTGTCTTGCCGGTGATCGTGGTCGGAACTCGTAGGTTCGGGGCTGCCATCGGCTCAAGTCAGGGTTTAGTCAGCCCACCAGACAGGCTGCAGTTCGCTCTCAAAGCTGTAGTGCTGCAATGCCCAGTTCTCAAAATACGAGTTGTCTGGTTCTGGGGTTAGGAAGAACGCCCCGGCCTTTGCTTGCAACACATAGTGGTGCAGCAATGTGGCGGGATGTCCCGTCAACACAAGGTTGCCGGTCTCTGCTGGGTTGGGGTTGGCCTGCTGGCCGGTTACACCGAACGCGCCGGTGCCAGCTTCGAGGCGCAGGGCATACAACGCACGAGTGCGTGTCACCAGAGCACCCAACTCGGTGGTGCTGCTCAGCGCATAGGGATAGGGCACCACATCGCAGCGGGTGCGGCTGCGGCCCAGCAGCGTTAGCGTTTCATTCCAAGGGGGGATGACCGCAGCCACCGTTGCTTCGGCAACGCCTGTGCTCGGGTTGACGGTGACAGTTGGCTCGTCTGGGAAGGTGGTAACACCTGGCGCCACCGGCACCCACGGCACACCGCTGCCGCCGGCTACGCCCCAATACAGCGCATCGACGCTGGCCACAACGCCATCGCTGGAAAATGCCCAGCTCATGCCGTTGGCGCGGTATTGCACCGTAAGGCTGTCGCTCTTCAGGTAGATCGGCGCAAACGGCGCTGCTGGTAAATGCTTCGGGTGGAGTTGCAGGTTGACGCCGTAGCGGTTGCCCAGCAGCAGGCGGTTTTGGATGGTGCCGTAACGCTGCGCCTTGATTGCTGCATCACCGCGCACGATCAGACCAGACGCGCTCAGGTAGTCGTCGCTTTGGTACGGCATGGTGAACACCACGTCCCGTGCCAAACCGCCGCCCGTGCCGCCCGCAGCAAACGCCAGCTCCTCCACGGTTTCGGTGTTGATGCTGGAGTCCTCGCCAGCTTGGGCGCTATACGCCTGCAAGAGACGCTCGCTAGCTGGCGGTCTAACCTCACCCGCAGGTAAGCCGTACTGACGTTGGGTGGATACCTGAACGTCCTCAGTTACTACGTTTTCTTTGGCTGAGTTAAGAAAAGCGGCTAGCTGGTCGGCATTACTAAAAGGACTGTTCTCTTTGATCTCTGCAATGGCCTGCTGACCGCCAAGTGAAAGTGCCCAGTTGACCCTTGTGGTAGTAGTTGTTTTGGTGCCAAGGACCGTAGGGAGCCATTCCTCGCCAGCCGCCAGATACATGCCGCGTGGTCTCGGTGACTTGATAATTTCGGTGTCAGTAATAACCTCGCTGATTAAGATCAGATCTGAACTGACTACGTACCAGCTAGTGGTGCCGCCGCTTTGGTAGACAGCGCTGATGTCTAAGCTCCCAACCCAAGCAAACTCAGGCAGATAGCGCCGCTCTATCTGCTGCACTTGCTCACCGTCTTCGTTGTACTTGTAAAGAGTCTCGATTTCTTCATTCGCCTGCAGGCGAGCATTGACGCCAATGTCTGCACTACGCAGTTGCGCTACATAGGAACCAGCTGCCTCTGCTAGCATCCTGCGGTTGCGGGTAAGCCGTCGAATCGGCTTGTTGCTTAAATCAGCACCCTCACCTTTGGAGCTATAGATCACGCAGGTGTCATTGTCCCAGCCGTCGTTCTTACCAAAGGTTGTTCTTGTTTCAGTGTAAGGAGTGTGGTCGTAAGTCTCTTCGTAGGTCTGACCGCCAAACACGTAACGAATAGTGTGCGGCTCTGGCTCACCCGTTTGGCTCTCAAACTCCCAAGAGTCGTCGCTGTTCTTTGCGTAGCTTTGCTCACGCTCCTCTCGCTCCTGCTCTGTCTGGGCTTGCTTGTCTTCAACAAGCCTTAGCGATTGATAACGCACATATACAGCTTCACCGGGAAGCTCGCCGACGCCGATTCCGTTGATGTCAACAACATCGTCTTTAGTGATGCGTGGGCCGGTAGTGGAAGCGTCATGCAGGCTGATCACCTGCAGAGTTTCGGTGGCATCGAGATAGCCGAAGTAGCCCTCCGAGAGAAGCAAGTCGCTTAACACCTGCACATAGCCTGACGAGAAATCAAACTCGTCAATCATGAAGCGGTTTGTGAGCGGATTACCGCTAGCGCTTATGCCCAACGCCCCCAAGCACTTGGCCATAATCCCTGATGCGCTGATCGGCACGGGAATTACGGAGCCGTCTTCTTCGTTGTTCTCTTTTGGATACTCAATGTAACCGTTCAGGCACTGCTGGCGACGGCCAGTTTCTGTTGCTGGACGGTCTTCGTCTGGGTCCAATGCTGACGGTTTGGGGCCAAGCGATTCCAAGTAGGTCAGCTTGCAACCCAGTTCCACCTTGGTGGTTCGGCGGAACGGGTCGGCAAAGCTGCTCAGCACCCGCAGCTTGCGCGGGATTGCGGTCGTTACACCGTTGCGGGTGTAGCTGAAGGTCACAACCGCGCCAGGCTTTGGGGTGACGACACCGTTCAGCTCACAGCTGCCCCGCACCTTCACTAGGCCGTTGCCTTGGATGTAGTCGTCGCTGATGTTGCCGCTGATCAGCGTGCCCAGGCTGCAGCTGACGGTGGCGCGTATGTCGATGGCCATCAGAGGATCTGCAGCAGAGTGAGGCTGACGTTGTATCGGGTGCTCTTCACACCCGCGTTGATGATCACTTCAGCGCTGGCTGATGGTGGAGTCGTGGGAAACCAACTGCCCACTGCTGGCACCGCTGCCACCGTCGTGTCGTACCAGTTCAGCAAGTTGTCAAAGGTGCCGCTGGTGATGTAGCCCTCCACCGCATAGACCCGGTGCGCTACGAGCGGGCCAGTGATGTAGCTGGTGCCTGCCGCAGTCATCGCCACTGATGGACCGTCTTGGCGGCTTTCCAGTGGGCTGGTGAGTTTGATCACCACCGTGCCTAGCGTGATCGTGCCGAGGTCAGGGCGTTCGGCCTCGCTGCGTTGGCGGTTCTTCTCTTGCTGGCGTAGCAGCACTGCTAGCGCTTGCGCAGCGTCCACCACCTCAGCTGTGGTGCTGATGTACGGCCCGACCTGCTCACCCACAGGGGCGTTGAGGAACCAGCAGGCCACACCGGCCCAGCTCAAGCCATTGGCGCTGGCGGTCAAGCTGACGGTGGTGCCCACACTGGCGCTAAGCAGCGTGTCGGTGTCAGTGATGCGAGCATCGCGCCAGTTGTTGTAGACGCTCAGCAGCTGCGACCACTGGGCTGGGGTCAGTAGCCCTGACATTCGCCACTTGCGTGCCGTAAGGCCGCTAATGGTCTCGGTCTCGTCGTAGCCGAACGGCTGAGCCGTCAGGGTGGACGCGGTGAAAGGTCCGATGGTGACAGTCATAGCCTTGAGTTGACGGCGCCAACGACATCACCGCTGGCGCTTCCGCCAGGAACGTTGACCGTCACCTTCCAGTCCTTGTTAAGCAGCTCTTTCTGCGCTCGGGTGTTCTCGTCGATAGCTTGACCAAGATCACGCTCCGCTTTCGTAAAGCTTTCCGCGAAGTTCGCCAGCTCAAACAGTCGGTCCGGCGAGGAAATGTCTATGCCTTGGCGAATCACACCGCGATCAACCAAGGGTTGAATGGCAGCACGCGCCTGGGCGATTTGACTGCGAGCAAATCCAGGGGTCAAGAAGTCAAGGTTAGATCGCACCAGTGAGTTGTAACTATCACGCGCCGACTTCAAAGCATCGGCAGCAGTCTTGGCATTCTTTACCAAGCTGGCGCCGGCTTCGGCATAGGCTTGGCGCACTTCGGCATTGGCCTTTTGCTGGGCGATCAATAGCTCATCAACACGCTGGCTGCTACGGGTGCCGTCCTTGCCATCACCAGCCGGTTTTGCCAGCTCTTCTTGCAGCTTGAGTTGCGCTGCTTTTGCTTGCGCAACCCGCTCTTCAATCCCAAGCTTGTTTTGCAGGACCAAAAGCGCTGTGCCTTCAGCCGTTGCCAACTGATTGGCTGCAGCAGTCCTTGATTTCAAGACCTGCAGCTCCAAAAGGCCAAGCTTTTGGATAGCAAGGCGCTTTGCATCCTCCTTCGCGCCTTCGGCTGCTACCGATGGCGCTGAAGCGCTTGCAGGTGCTGCTGTGGCAGTGGAGTTGGCTCCAGTTGCTTCATTAACTTTGGCCAGCTCTTCCTTAAGAAGATCTTGAAGGATGGCCTCTTTAACACCAGTTGCAGAGCCCTTATAGGTTTTGCCTTTGTACTTAACCGTGACAGCACCAAAAAAGCCACTACCACCTAGTGGGCCAATCGCTTGCTGAACGATATTGGCCGCTTCTGTATCTCTCCTTTTGACCTGCTCAGGCGTCAACGCAGACACCTGATTAAGTTTGGCCAGCACATTATTGAGCTGTGCAATGAAGCCACCAAGCAGTGGGGTCAGCTTGCTATCAAGGGTTGTTGCCAGATTGGAAAAGCCATTACCGATCTGCTGCAGTCCGCTGCTGATTGTCTTGGCATTCGTACCGGCTGCCTTGGCAGCCTCACCAGAGGCATCAGCCTGGCGACCCAAGAGTTCGTTGTACTTGACCAGTTGATCATTCAGTAAAGGCTGCACTGCAGCTTGCGCCTCAACACTGCCAAGCAAAACGGCAATTTTGTCGGCCGCACCACCTGTCTTCTGCTGAATGTCAGTGAGGACACCGCCAAATCCTTTTGCCTGCAGGGCGTTGACGTTGAACTCAATACCTAGCGACTGCGCTAGTTCTTTGGCTTGCTCTGATGGCTTAATAATGCTGGCGAGCGCTTGACGAAGGCCTGTGAAGGTCTGCGCAACAGGAACACCGCGCAGCGTTGCCGTCGCAATCGCAGCGTTCAGCTCTTCAATGCCAACACCTGACGCGGCAGCAATCGAAGCGATGTTGCCGATTTCCGCTGCATACTGGCGCACCGTGATCACACCATCAGCCTGTGTCTGCACAAAGCCATCAACGATCTTTGATGCGCTAGCAGCTGAAAGGCCATAGGCATTAAGAACGCCGGTCAGAGCAGAGGCAACATCGTTGACCTCAGCAAAACCACCTTTGGCACCAATGGCAGCTGCCCTCAGAATTTGCGTTGCATCAGCAGCCGAAGAAAAACCAGAACTAGCCACGTCATAGGCAGCCTTGGTGAGATCAATCTGGCTGATGTTGCTATCAAGTTCAACAGAAAGCGCCCTAAGTCTAGACTTTAACTCTTGCGAATCAACACCCAAGGTCTCCACTGCCGCACTGGCAGAATCCAGCTGCGTAATCTGATCAGTTGTAAAGAACGCAATACGCCTTGCTGTTTCCAAAACTGCAAGCGCAATGCCAGCCTTGGTTGCAAACTCGCCAAGACGCAGGCCAGTGCCTTGAGCTGCAACACCAATCCGATCTAGCCCAGCAGCCTGCTGCTGTGCAACGGTGAGAAACTTTCCTGTCGCATCACGCGCTCGCCCTTGTGCATCAACGAAATACTGCAAGCCATTGGCTGCAGTCAAAATCGGCTTATTGGTTGCCGTAAATGCTTGGCCAACAGCTTGACCAGTTGAGCGAGCCTGTCGCTCAGCAGCCTGCAAACCAGCCTTCAGGCGAGAGTCGTCAACGCTGATACTTAATACAGCTGAGCCAAGACTCTCCGCCACGCATCTGACCGGCTTTAGATCTAGCTTGCCCTTTCGCGGGAAGCTAGATCATGACAAGTGCACTCGCCGGGCTCGCCAACGCCACTGCAGTCTTTGAGCTGCCCACTGTTGGCACTATCACGGATCCAACCACGGGCAACGTGTTGCCTGCGACTGAAACCCTGCAGGTCAACCTTTATTTGCGGCAAGGCGCTTCGTCCTCGTCAGATTTTCCAGGCGTTGACAGTGAGGTGGAGACCTTTGAAGGGTATGCGGTCAACCCGCAAGCCCTTGATGCCCGCATCAAGCCCGGTGTGACTGGCACGCTCAATTTTGCAGGGCAAGGCAGCGTGGCCTGTGAGGTCATCGGCTCGCGCTTTCCCTTTGGCGCCTCCGGCACCATTGGTTCAACATTGCAGCAGGTCCTGGGCGACAAGATCCGGCTGGTTCGTTACCGTCAGAACTGATGCCGATTCAAATCAAGGCAAGCCTGAAGCTGACCGGTTGGAATGCCAATCAGCTCAAGCTAAGGGTGCCGCAAATCCTGACCAGCTATGGCAAGGTCTTGGGTGATCAGCTCAAGGAAGAAATCAAAACTACGCAGTTCACTTGGCCGCGTGCCACCAAACGACGCAACGGTCAAACAGTGACCAGCCCAAGGGACATCGTGGATCTTGGCGGGCTGCTGCGTTCACAGCGCCGTGATCGCCCAAGCGCCACAGAGCTGCGCTTCACATGGGGCGCCAAGAGCAAATCAGGCTTCACCTATGCACCGCTGGTGTTGACCGGCTACACCACAAACCGTGGCACGGTTGTACCCGGTCGAAACTGGATTAAGCCGGCACTAGAGAAGCAGCCGCTAGAACAGTTTTTTGCTGAGCAGTGGCGACGCTTAGACGGCATCAGCGGGCTGTAGGCAAAAAAAAGCGGCCATCTCCAGCTGGCCGCTTCATGACTCACCCGACAGCTTAGTTTGCTCAGGCAACCGTAGCGACGGTCAGTACAGCAGCAGTGTCGCCAGTGCCGTAAACCGAAGCATCCAGGATGGTGAGAGTATCGCCGACCTTGTAGTTGTTGCCACCAGAAACAACCGTGACAGTCTGGATTACACCGGAGCCGTCCACAGTGGTGGTCACAGTGGCACCCTTACCGGAACCATTGCCGTTGGCAGGGGTCAGAGGCACCAGGGCCACAGCAGACGCTGCAGCAGCCAGGCCGGCGCCGCCGCTGGTGACGGTCAGCGTGGCAACAGGATCACCCTGCTGGTAGTTCTTCGGTGCGCCATAGCCCAGCAGGTCGAAGCTGCAGCTAGCAATCGAACCAGCCTCCAGCGATTCGCTCCAGTTAGATACGAACGCCACACCAGCGTCCACCTGTGGGTCGGCGTTGCTGCTGCCCACCAGAGGCAGTTCGCGATACCACTGCACCGCCACGTTCTGCGCGGAATCCTGTGCAGCACGCTTGAGGATCTTGTAACCCTCAGAGGTGGGGTCGAGATTTAGGGCGCAGCTGATCGTGTAGCTGTTGCCAGTCACGATCTGGCTGGTGAAGCCAAAGTCCGACTGATAATCCAGCACCTGCTGGGTATCAGAACTCACCGAGATGGAGGTATTGGTGAGCGACAGCACCTCAGTCATTGAGGTGTTGTCTGTTGGCGAGGCAGATGCGGTGGTGCCCAGCTTCACCCAGAAGCGGAGGTCCAACGCTGCAAAGTAGGTTCCAGCCACTGGCTAAGCGAAAGGCAGATGCCTTAGCTTGCCCTTGCTAGCTCTAGTTCTTCTTCCGCTTCAAGCACCTCCATTGGTGTCAGGCGCGGGCAGACGTGCAGATCAAAGCCTTTGACATCGTGCGCGATGCCAGCCGTTGCTAGCAAGGCATCCTTGAGATCTTGACGGCTGCAGCTCAATTCCTTGCAGATGGCAGGGGTCTGCCAACCCAAGGCCATCAGTCGCCGCGCTTGGTTACCCAGCAGGCGCACCTTATGGCTGGCCTTGATTGTCCAGTTGCTACCGCGCAGGAAGTGCAGCACTTCGCCTTGAGCAAACGTCCAGAAGATCGTGCTCAGTTTTCCCTTAGCCGGATCCCATGCTTTGCAGGCCTTGATGAAGGCCAAGTCGACGCAACTGTAAATGTCCTCACGGGCCATGCAATGGCCGTATTTGCGGCCAAGCTTCCCGCCGAACATGCGGATCAATCCGATGTTTTCGGCATACATGCGGCCAAAGCGTCGCTGCTCCTCACGGGTCAGCGGCTTGGCGAGATGGTTCAGCGTGCGCTTCTTTTCAACTGCAGCAGGTGGTGCAGCGAAGAGTGATAACTGGCCAGAAGCAACGCGCATGGCCATAGTCTAACTTCGCACCACGCGAATAGTTCCAACCGATGCGGAAGCACCGCTCAGGCATAGACAGCCAAGCACTTTGATCAGATGTGGCAGCAGGTTCAGAGCGTTCTTGCTTTCAGCTTGTCCAACGTCTTTGAACTCCACATCAATGACATCGACCTTTGCACGCTTCAGGTTGGCGTTAGGGATGCCAGGGATCAGCTCACGACTGGAGGCACCACCGCCCAAGAGCGCATCACCATCACCCAGCAGGTATTCGGCGAGGTCAAACGTAGCCTGCTTGACCTGCTTGGGAATCTCGCTGCTGGTATAGCTCCAGTCACCACATTGCGCTTCGCTGCGAGGCCAGAGCAGTGCTTGTGTGGATGTGGCTTTGGTGCCGATGTAGCTCAACTCATCGAGATAGCGCGTGGCCATGATCAGCGCACGACCTTTGTTGTCGGTCGTGGCCGATGACCAGCTGAGGGTACCGAGGTACAAATCAGCCAAGGCATCAGCAGCCGCCACGGTCAGATAGCTGTTGGCATCAGCAGCGCCAGCAGTAGCAACGACAGTGACGGTCATAGCGGCACACCCTTGCCGCTAGCTTGCCCGCCTAGCGCTTAGGTGACTGCCAGAGCTTGACGGCACGATCAAAGCTGATCTCACCGTCTAACAAGCGTTGGCCCAACTTCTTGCCAAAGATGGCCTGAGCAGTCTCGGGGTTGTCTTTGACCCACTGCTTGGCAGCCACCTTGAACGAGAGCGCACCTTCTGGGCCATCACCATCAGCAAGCCGATTGGGCTGCACTGGGTTGCCCTGCGGATCAGTCATGGCCTCATTGCGCCACTTCCAAGGCACCAGATAGCAACGGCACTGCGGGTGCGGTGAGACCTTGCGGTAATCGGTCGGAAACCGCTTGCCGTCCAGCTTCAGGCAGATCGGGCACACGTCCGAGTCGAGTACGGCCGTCCAGGCCAAGCCGTCCGGTCCCATCCAGTCCGGGTCCGCTTCAAACTCATAGATCGCCTGCTGCGCGGCATTGCCCACTTCCTGCACACCGGTGCGGATCAGGGCTTCGACGTTGTTCTCGGTGATGCGCACCACGGCGCTCTCGTAGGTGGCGAAGGTTTCACCGCCGATGTCTGACAGACCAAGGCGTGCAAAGCGCTCCACACGATCAGCCACCAACGCCGGCAGGCTCTGCGTGAGCTGCGTGCTCATCGTCTTCCCGGCCACCACGGCATCGTTGACGATCCGCTGCACCTGAGCCGTAGATGCTGACGCTGCGCCTTCATTGATTAGGTCACCGCCGGCCATGGTGACCATGCGGCGGGCGAAGCTCAGCTGCTGCTCCACAAACGGCCGCAGGGCTTCTTGCAATGCCGCCAGCTGCGGCACACCAAAGCTCTCCTGCACGCTGCGGGCCACAGCCGCCACCACCGCACTGATGGTCTGCTCACGGCCAGGGCCAACGCTAAGCACACCAGACTGACCGACTACTCGCTCTACGGCGATCAGCGTGGTGCGTAGGTCTCTCAGTGCTTGACGGATCAGGCGATCTTCTAGCTGTTTTTGCCGCAGCGCATTGCGAAGGAACTCCTCAACTTGCTGCGACAGATCAGCCACGCCCTTGTCCTCTCAGCTTTTTGCGCCCGTGATTTGGCCGGCTGTGCTGGCCATACCCTTGCCGGGTCTTCTTGGGTTTGCCCTTGGTAAAAAGGCGAGCACCAACACCCGCCTTAGCTTTCACGGCCATCAGACCTTGTAAGCAACAACCTTGCCAGAGGTGAGCGTCACCGAGGTGAACAACCCATCAATGGCACCGCCTGCTGGGATGGGTACAGCAGAGAAGGTGTTACCACTGGCGTTTTGCACCGTGGCCGTGTTGATCACCGATGCCTCAAGTGCATAGAGGCGAAAGAAGCGCCCGGTATGAGCACTGGTGTCAGTGATCAACTCGAAGCCAGCACCACCAGGAGTGCCAGCGGTTTCGGTTGCTTGGAAGACGGCCATCAGCCTTCCTCCTCAACCTTCTTGCGCCCGCGCTTGGGGGCTTCTTTCTGCTCAGGCATGGAGCAGACTTCCGGCTCTGTAGAAACAGAGGCCACTGCCGAAGCAGCAGCCTCCTCTTCTTCACGACGAGCCAGGTTGAACCCGGTCAGTCCCATGAAGATCAGCCTCAGTCGAAGTTGCTGGTGACGGTGCCGCGCACGATGCCAATGTTCTTGGTCTCGTACACCTTGGTCCAGTTGGTGATGGTGGCCAGAGTTGCCTGCGAGGGGTTAGCACCGCCGGCGGTCTGGTACTGGGAACCGATGGGGTGGAACACGTTGTGCCAAGACACAGCCATGTAGTCGGCCAGCGCGAGGATGTCGCGGTCCACCTCTGTTTTGAGGCCTTGGGCTTCACCCGATGCGACTGCTCCTGGGGTGAAGAAATAAGTCGAATACTTCTTCGAGGAGCCAGAGCCGCTGGTCTGCACATCGTCGGAGACGATCACGCGCATACCCATGTAGAAGGGCACGCTGTCATCGGCGGTGTAAGCACCAGCCACGGAACCACCAAACACGTCGGGGGTGGCAGCGTTAGAAGCAGCAGCGGTAGCGCGAGCTTCGGTTGCAGTCACGTAGTCAATGGCACGACGCTCAACGAGGTCGTAGTAGACAGCCGAGTGCATACAGATAGCGCTCAGCTTGTCGCCTTGATCACCCAGCAGGGCGCGAGCCTTGGCAACGTGGCGAGGGGTGAGGGGGGTCTCACCAGAACCGCCGGCATCGAAGGTCAGGTCGATGAAGGCAGCGCCAGTGTTGGCAGAACCCACAGCACCGAACACACCAGCAAGGGTGGCCAGCAGATCCTTCTGCTGTTGGTGAGCGATGTAAGCAGCCACCTTGTTACCGATGGCGGCCATCGGGTCAGCTCCGGCAGCGAGCTTCGCTAATTCCCGAACTCCCCACGCACGGCCGCGATGCAGCACAACACCGCGCTGCTTGTCGGCGGTGATGTTGCCAGGGGTCAGGCTGGCGTTGTCAGCCAGCACTTCAGCGTCGCCGCTGAGGTTGGCATCGAAGAAAGGCACGTTCACGTAGTCGCCGCCATCGGCAACAGCGTTGAGGGCCTCAAGGGGCTGCACAACACCGGAAGCGATGAAAGCATTGCGAAGAGTGGTGGCCTCTTCCAGATACGGAGTAAAAATCTCCGGGATGACGATATCCGAGCGGACTGTTGCCGCCATGGTCTTTTCTCCTGAAGAGAGTGGTTTGTGGTGCGGCCACAGGCCAATGGGTCAGCACAGCCTTCCCTCTTGCCTGTAAGTATGCCAAAGGGAGTTACTTACCAGCTGCAGCTTTTAAGCGTGCGTAGAGTTCAGGATCGGTTTTGTAGATCCGCGCCTGCTCGGTGAGGTTGTAGTGCTCACGCGAGAAGGGGTTTTTGCTACCGGCAGGTAGTTCAGCGCTGCTGCGGCCAACCGGTGCACCGGTGCCTGCAGGTTTAGGTGCCTTCAGGCGGTACTGCGGCAGGCTGGTGCGTGCCCAGTCGCTGATCGGTGTGCGCTGGTAGCCGTCCACGACGACGACGCTGCCGTCTGCTTCGCGCTCAATCTGATCAGGCTTAAGCCGCAACCTGATTACCTCATCGGGATCGTGCACGGTGTCGGCAAGAGCAGCGACCGCAGGACCGATCACCTTGAGTTCACGGTTCTCGGCTTCTAACTCTGCGACACGAGCCTGCAGCTGCGATTCACGTTCGCGGTACTGCTGCTCGTAGGTTTTGAGCGCTTCGTCGTACTTGCCTTTGGATTCCAGCTGCTGCTGCTCCACCTTGCGCTTGAAGTCCAGCAGTTCTTGGACATCAACCCCATCGGGAACTTCAGGCAGCTTCTTGGCCAGCTTCTTCTTCTCGTCCAGCAGCTCCGCATTTTTGCGGCGCATGGCATCGAGTTCTGCTTGCAGGGCTTGCAGATCAGCGTTGTTTGCAGACTGCTCCACAGGAGCGGTGTCGTTGTCGGGCATGTAGAGCCACAGGCTCAGGGTTGCTGATTAGGTTGCCCTGGAAGTTGTTGCAGGTTTGCATCGAGCTGCGCAGCCTGTGCATCCAGCCGTGATTGCTGCTGCGCTGCGGTGGCTTCAATTTCCTGATCGACGTTGAAATCGTCGTAGAGCCACTCACCATCGGCCAACTGGATCAGCAGGGTTTCCTGCGTGATGTCACCGTTGAGGCGCAGCTTGATTAGCTCGGCCACATGGCCAGGCTCCAGCGTGCGGGCCACGAAGTCGTTGTTGACCATGCTGCTGCCGCTGTTTGGCAGACCGAGGAAGGCACTGTGGAAGCGCAGGCAGTTGTCGATCAGATCCTGCAGGCCAAGAGCCACGGTCATCAGGGCGGCATCACCTTGGCTGCGGTCAATGGCCTTGGCTTCTGCCGCTTGGTTGGTCATGTTCTGACCCATCACAGCGGCCAGGCCCAGCTGATTGATCTGGCGTTCGATGCGGTCCAGCTGTTGGAACTGGAAGTTGTACGAAGTGCCTTGCGGCTCTACAAACTCAGCCCGTGAATCAACGGGCAACGCCATGGCGGAGTCAGGGCCAGCAGTGATCTCGTCTAGTTCAGCTGGCACGCCGTAGAGATGGAAGCGAGGCACAGCAGCGATGTGCAGCTGATTGCTGAGGTCCGAGCTGACGCGGTAGCTCTGCAGGTTGAGGTGCGCGACCTCTTCCAGCGGCGGGGTGGATTCCAGGATGCCGATGCGGTTGGAGTAGGCGACCGCAAAGGGGATCTCGTCGAGCGTGGTCTGGCCTTCGCTAATTAGCTCCCAGTCGCGGGAGCGAGAGGCTTGCTTGCGGAACAGCTGAAACGCACCGGGCGTCAGCACGCGCACCTGTTCGACGACCTCTTCGCCGTATTCGCCGTATGGCACGATGACGCGCTCCAGCAGGCGCAGCTGCGTCAGCTTCTGCGTGCCTTGCACCACGTCAGTGCGCCAGCCGAGGATGTCCCGTGGGCTGTAGCTCACCCAGTAGGGACGGTTAAAGTCGGTGACCGGTGTGTCATCACCTTCATCACCACGAGGGAAGTCCACCAGCACGCCAACGTGGCCGTAGCGCAGACAAGTGCGGGCCAGGCTGTGCAGGTAGACGTTGAGGTCATTGCCCTGCAGGTCAACGTCCATCATCTGCTCCTGCACAGGGTCAGGAACGTTGTCGAGCCGCACTGGCTTGCGGCTGATCATGCCGGCCAGCATCTGCTCTAGGCGCTGGTAGTACGGCGGGCAGACGCTGCGGCGCAGACGTGCGAGATAGCTCTCGTCCGATTCCTTGGGCTCCTGCGGCAGATAGCGGCGGCCTGCGGCTTGCAGCTGCAGCGTGCCGCCGATCAGCTCTTCGATGAGTTCCCAGCGGAGCTGCATCCGCTGCCAGGCGATGCCGGGATCGTGAACGCCGAGATCCTGAATGGACAGGACGGGCTTGAGTTCAGTGGCAGCGAGATTGAAGTGCACAGCCCTTTTCTTTAGGTTGCCAAAGGCCTATTGACAATGACCTTGCTAGTGCCATCTTGCTTGATAGAGATGACCTTAAACAACTGCTGCTGACCAAGGGCTGGTTTAAGCAACCGGCCAACAGCAGTGATTTGTGATTTCATCAGCGACCGCGCTTTTTGATCATTGTATTGAGGCTGCGCTTGGCTCCAGCAGCCTTCCTGTTATCAGATGCCGAACGGAAAGGCGACGATTTGCGAGCTTCTCCGCTGAGCTGCTTGTAACGAGCCTTGGCAGCATTTGCAGGCGCCTTGGCCATCTTTTCAGTGCCTTTTGAAGCTGCTTTTGAGCGGCTTTTGCCAACCTGCGCTGCATTGGCACTCAACGCGGAGCGAGTACCTGCTCCAGCCGTGCTCTTGCCAAGCTTCAAGCTGACGGTGGACTGACTGCGAAGGCCACCAGCACGCTGCTGGGCACCTTTTTGCCCTGAAAAGCCTTGGGCCTTGACGCGACCACCGATAGCAGTCGTGCCTTTGGCCTTGAGGTCATTGGCGCGTGCAGTGTTTTTTGACCTTGTACTGGTGCCGCCACCGCCACCCTTGCTACCACCGCCGCCACCACCAGCGAAACGACCGTTTTGGTCACGTTTGTAGGTGCGGGCCATGGCAGGCAACTGATCTACCTATAGGTTTCCGATCAGTACAGGCGCAGATTGCGCACTGCTTTACCGCTGTGGCCACGCCCCACTTCAAAGCAGCGGTGGACGATGTAGCCGAGCGCATCGTTCATGTGGTCGTACCCAGCGTCTTTGTCAGGGTCGCCCTTGTCGTTGTAGCTCTGCAGCTCTAGGCACTCGATCAGCTTCTTGCAGCGCTTATCGACAAACAGGCGGCGTTCAGCCATGCCGTTCTCTAGCAGCGCTTGTACCGCTGCGATCCTGTCGCGCACCGGTGGGTTGGCTGAGGGTGCCATGTTGCTGATGTCGTAGCTCTCCAGGATGGCGATGTCGCTGCGGGAGCTATTGGTGCTGCGGTTAGCACCGGAAGCATCGGGGTAGCCAAGGATGCGTGCTTTGCCGTAACGGCGGCGAGCTTCTTGGGCTAAGGCATCGGTGTCGTGGGCACCGGTGATCTCGTCAAAGACGTGCAGCTCACGGCCACGGCGCACCGCTAAGACGCCGCTCATGTTGCCAACGTTGAAGTCGATGCCAAGCAGGATCGGCTCTTCTGGATCCCAGTCCACGCTCTGAACGTGAAGCTCACGGTTGAAGCGGTCGTACACCTGGCCGGTGGTGAGGCTGACGAACTCACCGTTGAGATAGGCCTGCAGCAGGTTCGGGTCGTAGTTGGCCTGGAGGCGCTCAATAAAGTCCGGCGGCAGATAGGGGTTGTCTGCCGTGCGCATCTTGATCAGCTTGCGATCAGCGCGTTCCTTGGTCTCTTCTGAAGCGAAGGTTTGCCACATCCAGCGGAAGCCTTCAGGTGTGGAGGCTGCACCGAACTGGCGGACGTTCCCGGCACGGAGACGGCCAAGGATCTTCGGGAAGGCTTTGTTGGCCGTAGACGGTGGGACGGTATCAATCTCATCGCAGAGGCACCATGCGGCGTTGATGCCAATGCAGCGCTGCCAGTTTTCAAAACTGCGGCACAGGATCTTGGTATCACCGCCGGGAAGGTGCAACACGTATTCCGGGAGCGGTGAAGCGCGGAACGTGTAGGGGATGTCGTAGGCCTCTAGGAAGTCGTCAAAGTCGTTCTGCCAGATGTCGCGGATCAGTGGGCCGGTCGGTTCCATGACGATGCCGATGAAGCCCTGATTGCTGGCAGCGAGGTGAACGGCCTTGCTGGCTAGCGCTCGGGTTTTGCCGGCGCCGTAGCCGGCGGAGATGCCGAGAATTTCAGTGGTCTGGTCTTCGACGAAGGCAAGTTGGCCAGGGTGCAGGTCTTGGCGGATACGTGCCAAGAGGTCTGTGGTGTCCTGCTGCGACGGTGAGGCGAGGAAGCTGAGCAGCGGCGTTGGTTCAGTGATGCCAGTGAGCAGGCTCACGACATCTCAAAGCGCAGGAGTTTGGCTTGGTCTTCTAGGGCCTTGAGAGCGATGCCTAGCTGATTGGATTCAGAGGCTCGGCGTTCGTATTCAACAAGGCGTGCAACTGCGGCGGCTAGCCATTGCGGGCGTTCAAGTTCGGCGTCCAGTTGCATCAACTGGCGTGCACGAGCCATGTAGTTTTCGGCCTGACGTTCGCCTACATTCCACTGATCCGAACAGTAGCGAACGATTTGGGTGCGACTGTATGCACGAAGTAGCAGGTCGTAAACGGCGTTGACCCGCTCATCAATTTCTACGTTAGTGCTCTTTTTTGCCATGGCCGGAGTTTAACCGGAGGAGGGCATGAGGAGTGTGCCGTCTGCCGCGAGGATGTTGAGCTTGTCTTCGGCATCAGCGAAGGAGTGTGCCCAGATGCTGGCTAGGCGGGGGATGGGTTCTGGCGAGACGGTGTAGAGGAAGAGGTAGTGGCCTTTGAGGGATTTAGGGCCGCTGGTGGGGAGGTAGCCACCAGTGAGGCGGAAGGTGGCGAGGAGGTTGCGAGCGATGTGTTCGGCGAGTTCTGGATCAGCGTCGTGTTGTAGGACGAGCCCAAAGGGTTCGCCGGTCTTGGGATCTTCTGCAACGATGGACCAGGGTTCCATGGCACAGGGTGCCGCTGCTTTAGGTTGCCAGCGGGATGATGGTGATGAGCGCGCCAGGTTTTTCTTGCGGCGTGCAGTAACGCTTGTGAGCAGATAGCTGCACCACCTGCGAATCGTCTTGAAGAAGGCTGCCAGTGAGGGCATCAAGGATGGCACGAGAGAGCTTGTCGATGTCGCCCTTTTGCTTGGAGGTTAGATGGGCTGGAGCTTTAGGGGAGAGGCCGGATTTGTTGTAGTGGCCTTTAGGTCGAAGGAAGCGGAAGGTGATGGAGATGCTGACGGGCTGATTGATGAGAGGCAGTTGTGTGGCTAGTGCGGCGTCGGTGACGAGAGAGCGCCAAGGGCGGAGGCGTTGATTGGTTTCGCGCATGATCCCGTGGCCGACGTGGCGCTTGCTGCCTTGCGTGGCGGCCTCCATGCCGATCACGTCAAACGTGATGGCGTTAGGCGCGGAGGATGATGGTGGCAGTGTTGATGCGTCGTTGTTCTCGCTCAAGCCACCAGCGTTCTGCAGTGAGTGCGGTGGCAGGGTCTGCGGAGAAGGTGCCATTAGGGGTTAGGAACTGACCGCAGAGAGAGACGAGCTTGCAGGGCTGGTATTCAGGCCGCTTTGTCGTCATGAGTTGGTTTGCCGATGGTGGTGATGACGGCAGCGACGATGGCTTCTAGTTGTTGGCGGGGGATGCCGGAGACGGTGCGAGCGGCGGCGTCGATAGCGCGTTGGTAGGAGGTGAGGTTGACGGGAAGGGTTGTGGGTTTGAGTTTGGTCTTGGTCATGGTCATGCGCCGCGAATTTCCCAGAAGTGTTTGATGGTTACCGAGGCCTCGCCCAAGGCGAGTGATAGTCGTTCGGATGCCTTGAGCTGTTCGCGTTGCTCAAGGATGTGCTGCGGGTAGGTGACGGACTTGCGGCTGCGGCGTGTGATTTTGCAGTCGTTCCACGAGAGCGTGTCTTCTGCTTCGCCCGCTTCCACCAGTTGATCCAGTAGGTCAAGCAGCTCTTGTCGTCGGGCTTGGATTTCCTTCTCACGCTTGGCCAGTGATGTGAGTTCTTCTAGCAGGGGTTCAAGAGAAGGCTGTGTAGACGAGAGCAGCGATGAGGGTGCAGGACCAGATGAAGGTGATGAGGTCGCCATGGCGCTCAAGAAAGGAGGGCTTGCGTTGTGGGGTGCGATGCGGGCGGCGTGAAGGTTGCACAGGGCGGGCGTAGACGCGGCGATGAGTGCGAGTGACGAAAGGGGGGAGAGATGGGGAAGTCATTGGTGAGGTCTCCAGCCGTTGCGGTAGGCGAGGGTGATGAGGGTTTGGCGGTTGTGGGTGAAGTAGGGAATGCCGTGGTCGTCGAGAAAGTCGGCGGCGTCTTCTTCGTGGATGTCGCTTGTGATGGCTTGCTGAAGCAAGAAGGCAAGCTGCTGCTCGTTAGCGCTAGCCATGGTCAGCGCATGAAAGAGTTGCGGGACTCAGGAGAGCGCAGCTCTTCTGACCAAGAGCTGTCGTCAAGCTCAGCGGCGGGCGGGACGAACTGGACGGTGTAGGGGATGCCAGCCTCGATGAAGGTGGCGTGCATGTCTTCCAGATCGTCTTCGTGGCACCAGTCGGAGAGGATGGCGCTGTTGAAGAGATAGCGCTCACACCAGTCCGTGCGGCTGGGCTTGGTGGCTGGAAGAACCGTGCAGAGCGGGTTCATGGTTGGTTGTGCGGTGGGGTCGCCCCCGTGATCAGGAGAATAGGCTAGCCAACGCTAGGCGTCAAGGTTTGGCTAGGGATTGGGTGCCGGGATTCCGATGGTGCCGCATGCACCTGCCCTGATTCCCCTTGCGGGTGTTGTATTCGGGCCATCCCGGCTTGATAAGAGTGGCACGGGATGTGCCGCTGGTGGACTAGCGGCGGCTGATTAGCGGCCTAGAAGGGGCGGAAGCGTGCGGCGTACTGCTCGCAGATGTCCAGCCAAGCCTGCAGGCATTCGTCAGCGGTGTGGGTTTGGATCGTGAGGCTGCCGGGCCGTGACCAGAGGGTGAGACAGCGGGAGATCAGCAGCTTGTAGTGGTCGCCGATCATTTCGACGCCGGCACCCAGTTGCAGGCGGGTGTCGTAGGGCGTGGAGGATTTGCGGCTCTGGGTTTTGAGATCGGCGATGCCGTAGGTGCCATCGGCGAAGCGCAGCACAAGGTCGGCAGTGCCGGCCACGTTGCGGCGCAGGCTGTAGGCCATGACTTCAGCACCGATCACGGTCACCCGATCCCAGAGCGGATCAGCGAGCAACGGCTCGATCCATTCGCCGTAGTCACCATGGGGCGCTGGCGAAAGGTCGGCTGGTGGGTTCGGGTTGAACCGCTGGTGCGCCATCACCTCCAGGGCACGGTGGATCGTGTTGCCCCGTGGTTCCCAGATGTGACGGCTGGCCATGATCGCCTCCATCTGCATGGGGGTCTTGGTCACGGCTGAGATCAGGCTCGTGACGCTCACAGGAAACTGATGGATCACCTGCTGCTGTTGATTCAGCAGGCAGTAGGTCCACGTGCTGCTGTCCCTCGTTAGCGCTAGCGGCTGAAGCCAAGTCGTCTTGCTCGGGCTCATGGGCGACGACTTCAACGGTTGAGCCTTTGCGGAGTGGATTGACATAGGCCTTGGCGGGTACGAAATCAGGTCCGAAGAAGGGTGATTGACGAGCTTCTGAGATTTGACGCTCGAAGTTGGCGGTCGGAAAGTCGAGCTGCTCCATAGTCCAGTAGCCCTTCTGGATGCCGTGGCGCAAAATTAGTTCGACAGAAGATTTATTAAAGATGTTCATTTGGCAGACAATGCTTGTTCCTTAAGCTTCCGTCGATACTCTTTGGCTTTCTGCGCGCCGTTGACTGGCTTTTCAGCGTCGTTCATCATGCAAAGCCCTAAAACGTCCTTAAAAGCATCAACAAGATCTTGAACAACAGTGGCACCATAAAGGCTTCGATTTTTATTTGAAAGCTGAATTACCCATGCCAAAACATCAGTGCCGTGGTTAATTCTTGCCCACTGGATCGAATAGTCGGCATTGACATTTTTGAGTCCAGAGACCTGAAACTTCCATGGCCCCCATTGATCTGGATAGCGAGCATCTGATTTAGGAAAGTCGCTTGATCTTGTAATCGGCATGATTTGATTAGGAATAGTGGTTAGCGAACACGCCAGATCGGCTGGCGGCGGGCGTGGCTGCGCAGGCTGGTGCTTTTGCCCAAGCGTCCGGTGTCGATCAGGACGCCTGCGCGGACCAGCTGATTGGTCAAGCTGCCCCATGCGTTGTGGTGATGGGGCACGACGCCGGCTTCCTCGCAGACGCGGCGCATTTCCTCAGCCAGACACTCGGTGCCGGAGAGGCGCTCAAGGATCACGGCCTTGGCCTGCTCCATGAACTCGGTGCCGGCATTACGAGCGACCGTGGCGACGCCGTGGTCTCTCGCAGCCTCGCTAGCGCTAGCAGAAAAGTCAAACAGGGGTCCGTAGGTCACCAGCGCACCTCCTGCAGCAGCGGGTTGGTCACGGCCGGCTCTGGCGGCAGCACCACTTGGCCTGGCACCGGCTGCGGGTTGAACACGTTGGGGCGCTGCATCCGATCCGGTAGGTCGGCCTTGAGGCCCCAGTCCACGCAGGCGCGGCCATCGCGGTTCCGGTAGACGTAATCCAGCAGCTGCAGGTCAAGCGCGACGTTCTCAGGCGGTGCTGGATCAAGGCGGCGTTGCCCAGCCGCATACACCCAGACATCAAGCGTCAGCTCTTCCTTGGCCTTCTCAGGAAACGTCATCCACGCCAGGCCAAGAGCCATGGCATCAAGGTTCTTGTACTGAGGCAGCAGGCGGGACAGGCCAAGCAGAACGCTGCTGAACTGTTCTTGGGTGATCACGCTGCACCTCCAAACATCTCAAGGAACTTGCGGTGCTCCTCGTGCTCGCGCTCAATGGAGGAGGACATCGAAGAGCGCCTAGGCAAAGCAAAGGTCTCATAGTTCTTGAGCGTGATGCTCTTCCAACCACAGGCGATGCCCTGCTCCAGCTGCTCCAGCACGGCCTGTGGGCCGTACTTGCCATAGATCTGCCGTAGGCCAGTCAGCAGCAGCTTTGCCGCAGCGGCGCTCTTACCGCCTTTCTTGCTGTTCCAGAAGTCCAGAGCCAGATCACGGCAGTAATCAAACTCAGGCAACGCCAGCGTGTCGCGCAGCAGCTTGATGCCACTGATCTTGCTGACTGGGACAGTCGTCAGGTGAACCAAGGAATCGCAAGACCCCTCCCCCTGGACCCCCTCCCCCACAACGACCGGACAATCCAATGGATCGTTTTCTTCAGCAGGCAAGCAAGCAAGGACTTGATCCTTGTTTGCCCCCCTAACGGGGGGTTGTAGGGGGGAACGGCTAGCGCTGTCAAGCCCTAGCCCGCAATTCTGCTCCAAGAGTAAGGCGCAGAACGCAGACAGGGACAGGGTTTTGGGCTTTTGTTTCAGAATGTGATCGTGCAGCTCTGGGGGCAGCCGCAGCTCCAAACGTGGCATCGGTAGTTGCTGGTGATTGCCGTAAATACGCCGGTGATTCCCGGCGGGAAGAGGCTAGCGCCGAGTAGCAGATTTGGATCAAACGTCTGTCGCTAGTCACTTAGTCCCTTGCGACCCGCTGCAGGACTGCTGCAGTCGCGCACAAAAAAGGCCCCTTGCGGGGCCGTGGCTCACTTGCCCTCACCGGGCCAGCGCTTCTTGATCGGTGGGCCGCTGTCCGGGTCTGTGATGGCCCTCTCCAGCAGGTAGGCAGCAAGGTTGCTGATCGAGCGGCCTTGGTCGTTGCTCTGCTGAATCAGGTGATCAGCAACGTGGTAACTGACCGTGATCGTCAGCCGTTGCGGCCGGCGAGAGGCCAGCGATAGATCTGCGGGCATGATCGGGGATAGCAAGAGCTAGCCGTCGCAGAGCGGGACTAGCGCGTGTCAGAACAATAAACTGCGCTAGCGCCAATTATTTGCTCTGCTGCAGATCAGCCTCAGCGCCCACCAGCTCGCGGGAATCCTCTAACGCCGCGAAGGCTTGATCCAGGTGCCAGCGAAAGCGCCCCAGAGGCTCCTCTAGGACCGCAGGCAGGTCATAGAACGCTTGCGCCTCCTGCAGGCACATGGCAGCCTCTCGGACGCCAGCCCCCAAGTTCTCGTAGGGCACGCCTTGGCTGCTAAGCAGCTGCAGCAGGGTGCTGCGGGTGATCGGTTGAGCAGTCAGTTGCGCGGTCGCAGTCATGGTGCGGCTTTTCGGGTGGTGGCAGGTAGCAACCCCGTTCAAACGTGGTTGGCTAGCCACTACCGTAGCCGAAGGAGGTGTGCGGAATGCGCATCGGGCTTTACGCCAGGGTGTCCACCGGCTCTGACGAGCAGGAGGCGGCGCTTGAGCAGCAGCTAGATCGGCTGCGTGCTGCGGCAGCTGGCCACGAGACGGTCGAGTTCATCGACGTGGCTTCCGGCACCAAGGACGACCGGCAACAGCTCAACGCTCTCATGGCTGCGTGCCGGGCCGGGCAGCTGGATCGGGTGATCTGCACCCGCTTGGATCGCCTGAGCCGCTCCATGGCCCACGGCGCTGAGCTGCTCAGCTACTTCAGCGCTGAGGACACGCCAAGCCTGTTGGCGCTGGATGACGCCTTGGACCTAGCCACCATCGGCGGGCGCTTGGTGGCGCGAATGCTGATCAACCTCGGCCAGGCCGAGAGCGAGCGGCTGAGTGAACGGGTACGGCACGGACGGGCGTATCAGCGCAAGCAGCTGATTCCGCTGGGACCGAAGGCGCCCTATGGCTACCGCTTCAACGCAGAGCGCACCAACTACGAGCTGGACCCTGAGACTGCCGACTCAGCCCGCTGGCTGGTGCAGCAGTTTTTGAAAGATGGACTGCTGCGACCGCTGCTGAGGCAAGCCAAGGAGCTGCCGGGCTGCCCGTGGACCAGCGTGCCGGGGATGCGCAGCTGGCTGATGAACCCGACCTTGGCTGGCTACCGGGTCTATGGGCACGACGAGACCTACAGAGACAAAGACGGGCGGCTGAAAAAGCGCAGGCTCAAGGCGGGGGAATACAAGGAGGTGATCGCCGAAGCGCACGAGCCGCTGATCACGACCGTGGAACACGCCAAGGTGCAGGCGCTGATCCACGAGCACACCGACCGCAAGAGCAGCGGCCTGCTGAAGGGCTACGTACGCGAGCTAACCAAGCTGGTGACCTGCAGCCACTGCGGGCGGCACATGAGCTACCAGCACCATGTGCGACTGGGGCCGATCTATCTGCGCTGCGCCTACTTCCCTTGCGCGAGCGAGAGGCGCAATCGGATCAAGGTGCAGACCGTCAAGGAAGCGATCTGGGCGAAGTTGCAGCAGCACAAGGAAAAGCTCTTGGCCTACACCGTGCTGCAGAGCGGCGTGATGGCTGGGCAGCTGGATGAGGCGATGCTGCTGGAGAAGGAGATCCGCGAGCTGGAGCAGCGGCGCGACCCAGATCTGAGCGACGCGATTCTGCGCAAGCGCATGAAGCTGGAGAACGCACTGCAGATGCACGGGCATCGCTTGGATGTGGATCTAAGCAGCCGTGACATCCGCAAGGCATTGGATGATCCGGCCTACTGGCAGCTGCTGCAGAGCAACCCTGACGACACGCGGCGGATGTTCACCGACTGGGTGGAGCAGGTGCTGGTGCGGGATCGAGCGGTGGAGGCGGTGGTGCTGAAGCTTGAGGGCTGCGGCGCCGTCTCCTCCCTAGGGTTAGGCTAGCCGCTAGCGAACCTTCATCAGTGGATCACGACCGCTACCAGCACCCGCCCCTAGCCACGCGTCAGCGCTTTGGCCGCACCTTGACCGCCTGGTGCAACCGCAACGGATGGATACACAGCACGCTGCATGAGTGGGGTGAGCAGGCCGGCTTTCCGGCCGTGCGCGACAGCAGCTTCAACAAACTGCAGAACGCAAAAACCGAGCAGCCGCAGCCGCTGACCTTCATCCAGCTGGCACTCGCTAACGCTCGTGTGGCAGAAGGCGACTACAGCGGCGTGAGCGACCGGCGCCTGAAGGATCGCCTTAAGGATTCCGAGCCGATCCGCGCTGTCAACGGCCAGCCGTGGCGGGCCACTGAGTTCTTCTCGCACTTCATCGGCGAGTTGGAGGCACCGGATTGGCTGCAGCAACCGGAGCCATTGAGCGAGGCCGAGGCCAAGGCGCTTAGCGAGCAGCACCGTGAGCGGTTTGCGGCAATCACCGCCGCTCACAAGTTGACGCCGGCAACGGCGTGGAAGCAACTAGAGCAGCACTGCCAAGGCCTTAATGCTGCGCAGCGCGACATCTTGCGCAACGTCTTAAGCGGCTGGCACGAGTGGACGCCGAGTGAGTGGGAGGCGATCACGGCCAACGGCTCCGATTCGGTTGCCAATGCACTAGCGGCGATGGACGAACCGCTTGACCACTAGCGAAGGCTAGCCTAGGATGCAAGGGTGCTGCAGCGACGCGGCACCCGATACCACCGCATCCATGACTGATTTCCCGCAGCTTGGTGGGGTCATCTCTCCCGATGACATCTCCACCAAGGGCAGCGGTTCCTATGCCGCTGACTATGTGAACTGGGCGAAGATCGCCCACCTGCTTCACGTCCACGCCCCAGGCTGGCAGTTCCAGCTCAGCAGCGCCCCCGATGGTGGCCACGTCTGGAAGGCCCCTGACGGCACTGGCTACGTCGTTGGCTACTTCGCCAACGGCGATCAGGTGACGCCGGACTTTCCGCAGGCGTGCATGGACAACCGCAACAACCCCATCCCGTTTGAGCGGATCACGGCGCGCACGCTGACCGACACGCACCGCCGCTGCCTCTGCACCGCTGCTGCCTTCACCTTTGGCCTTGGCTACGAGCTATGGGCGCGGGTGGAGGTGGAGAACCCGATGCGAGACGACGATGCGCAGCCTGTAACGGCTAGCGCTAGCAAGCTACCAGCCGCCAAGGTGACGCCAGCGAAGAAGGCACCCAGCTCCCCCAACCCAGATCGCCTTAGCTCCACTGAGATCCAAGAATTGGTGGAAGCGGTGCTGAAGGTGTCGGATGAGCGCCGCAAGCAGATCGTGCTGGCCTTTCAAGAGCGGTTCAGCCTGCCGCCGGACAAGAAGGCCGCCGACTACATCAAGACCGCCGCACACCGCGACTTCCTGATGGAGCAGCTCAATGCCGTCGTCGCCTGATGAGCACATCCGACTTGCTCTCACGCATGTATCAGCCGCCTTGGAAGGTTTTGAACGCACAGCAGCAGACGCTTACGCAGAAGCTGCGTACAACGCTCGGCTCACCAACTTTGGCAACCACTGCGCCAAACGCGTTCTCCTGCAGCGGATCCGCTCAGATCTCAACCTCTTGCAGCGATCCGTATCTGCACCGGGTCTACTGGCTCCTCAGGAATCCTGACGGTTTATGCGTAATCGGTATAAATGGCACAGTGCTGCAGTTTGCAGCCTCGGCAAACGCAGTGCCTGAGCAGCTTCGCTTTTGCTCTTATCAGGCAATAAAGCAGCGCTGGCTTTCACTGCATGGGCTGGGTGTTGTAGATGTCAACCAGTTAACAATTCAGCCTGTTGATTTTTACGCCCACCGTGCCACTCCTCACATCTGGTGTGCCTTAAATGACTAGCGCTAGCAAAGGCAAACCGATGCCCCGGCGGCGGTACGGCCGCAGCACCAAAAGCGTTGCGGTCTGCGCCCACCTCTGGCCAGACGTAATGCAGCTGATCCGCCAACACGCGGATGAGCACCAGCTCACCCCAAGCGGCGCTGTGCATGACGCGCTGCGCCGTTACTTCAACCTTCCTTCCTTGACTGATGGCTGATTTCGCACCTGATGCCTTCACGCTCTGGTTCACCTGCAACCAGGACAAAAAAACCGAAGGCGCCTACTGGGCATCGTCTGATGTACCGGTAGAAGAGATCGAAAAGCTCTACAACTGGGCGCTCACCCAAAACCCGGTGGCCAATGACAAAGGCCAGCCGTGCGTGCAGCTTCGTGCCAACCTGCGCCCTCGCGTCAGCAAGGCAGGCAATGACTACCTGCTGCTGGCTGTGAGCGATCAAAAGGCCAAAGAGGCCGCACCAGTGGGGATGCCGTTCTGATGAATCCCGACTGCAACCCGATTGAGCAGCAAGCGCGGCAAGACCGTCTAGAGGCTGCCTATGCCGCCAGCGGCCGTGCTGATCTGCCTGCTGGTCACCCTCTCAAGTCCACCTACACCGGCCTTCTCACCCAGAGCGATGACAACGACAACGGCGACGCTTGAAGACCTGCTGGCCGAGTGGTGGCGCGATAGCTACCCCCACGCCGCACCGATCAACAATCAGACCGCCAGCCTGATTGTGGCGTTTGCCTCGTGGGTGCTGGCCAAGAAAGCACGGGAGGCAACGCAGTGATCAAAGCCGACCACTGGATTCGTGTCCGTGCTGACGCCGGCATGATCCAGCCCTTTGAGCCAACGCTCATCCGCCAGGTCGCCAGCCACAAGGTGCTGAGCTACGGCTGCAGTTCCTACGGCTACGACATCCGCCTCTCACCTGCGGACTTCCGCGTGTTCCAGCATGTACCTGGCACGATCATGGATCCCAAGGCGTTCAACCCTGACAACCTGCGTAACGTCGAGTTGCACAGCGATGAACGGGGCCGCTACTTCGTGTTGCCCGCTCATAGCTACGGCTTGGGCGTCGCCCTAGAAAAGCTCTGCGTACCGGAAAATGTCACGGTGATCTGCCTTGGCAAGTCCACCTATGCCCGCATGGGTGTGATCGCCAACATGACCCCTGCAGAAGCCGGTTGGCGCGGCCACCTCACCTTGGAGTTCTCTAACTCCTCCGGTGCTGACTGCCGCATCTATGCCAACGAGGGTATCTGTCAGCTGCTGTTCTTTGAGGGTGATCCTTGTGACATCACCTACGAGAAACGCTCTGGCAAGTATCAGGACCAAGAGCACGGCGTCACGCTGGCAACAGTCTGATCGCAAACGTGGCCGGTCATCGACAGGTGCCGGCCCAACACACCAATCACTTTCTCCCACACTGCTGACGATGGCCACGACTGGCACATCCGTTGATTGGATCATTCAACATTCGCGCCGCTACCCACTCCTCACTGCAGATGAGGAAATCGAGCTGGCGCGTCAAGTGCAGGCTTGGATGGCGCTCAAAGACATTGAGAAACCCACACGACGCCAGCAAGGCATCATCAACAAAGGGCGCCGCGCTCGTGAGCGTTTCTTTTTGTCTAATGTCCGTCTGGCTGTCAACGTCGCTGGAAAGTACAAACGCTACGGCGGCAGCTTGAGCCTTGAAGACCTGATCCAAGAAGGTCTTGTCGGCATGGATTCGGGGATCTTAAAGTTTGACCCTGGCCTAGGCTACAAGTTCAGCACCTATGCCTATTGGTGGATTCGCCAGGGGATTACACGAGCGATCAATCGCCACAGCCGAATGATTCACCTGCCGATGCAGGCGAACGACCAGCTGCGCAAGGCGATGGACTACATGCAAAAGCACCTGCTAGAGCGCGGCAAGCTGCCAGCGGTGCAAGACGTAGCGGATCACTGCGGCATTCAAAAGCAAACGCTGCTGGGTTACCTCAACCACAATGCAGGCGTGGTGAGTTTGGATCAGAAGATGCCAGGCGGTGACAACTACAGCGCCTTCATTGACGTGGTGGCTGATCCAAACAGCCTAGATCCTGAACCCGATGACCTGCGGCAGTACAGCGATCTACTAGAGGATGCGATTGCTGATCTAAGCAAGGAGTATCAGCACATCATCCGCAGGCGCTACTACTGCGGCGATTCCCGGCCAACTCCATTCACGCAGATCTGCAACGATTTGAACGTCAGCCGTCAGGCAACAGAACAGATGCACAAGCGTGCAATGAATACATTACGGCTTAAACTTGGCGGTCTTCAAGGGCAAGAGTGCATTCAAGCTCTGCGATCCGCCGCGTAGCGCCGCGAATGATCAAGTCTTGTTGCATGGAGAGCTGACACAGCTTGATCAGCATTGCCTGCGCTTGTGCCAAATCGTAGCTTTCAACCGCTCGCTTCTGACGCTCCAAGGTGAGAAGGTGCTCTGGCCCCGGCTGGGGCACCATCCACTCACCCCATGCCATAGCGGGAACCTAGACGGTTGGGTTAAGTATTCCGTTGGAAGAACCAGTGATCGAATACATCAAAACGAAAGGAGGTATGAAGTGGCGAGTATGTGGCCTTGGGTATTGCACAGAACACGGTCAAAGGTGGCAGGCTGAAATCCTGCATGAATGCTTAATGATTTCAAAGGGCTTGCGTGACAAGCCGGCGAGCAGTGGTAGGTGAACAGTTGAGAGCAGCAGCAATCCGCTTGTAGGACCAGCCAGAGCGACGCAGACCAATGGCCCGCTGCTGGCGAGATTCCGTCAGCACAAAGAGGAGTGCAAACGGAAGGAGGAAGATTGCCGCCACCCACGCGAAGGTGGTTGTCATGGCGGAGTTGAAATAGCTGTGCCAGAGCCGAGGAACTCTGACCTCATAAGACTAGCCTATGCGCTAGCGCTAGTCAACTAGGCCGCCGCTGGTGGTTCAGGCTCGTCCAGTTCACGGCTCAGCCAGAGCCGTGTGCTGTTCTCGTCGTAGCTCATGTAGGTGATGCCATTGGCCATGGCCATCCACACTTTCACGCCAGTCTTGGGGCGCTCCACAATCCAGAGGCCAGGCTGAATGCGGCGGCTGATGTTGGGTTCGCTCATATCAGTAGTTCCAGCGGCGGCGTTGTCCGTCTGCGCGGCGACCGAGATGCACAAAGCCCTTTGGCGCGCCGTAGCCAACGGAATACGGCCAGTGCTTGTCGCAGTAGGCCTGCACTTGCAGGATCGGCACGCCTTCGATGTAGAAGTCCACAGCGCCTTCATTGGCGCGGCTGTAGAGGTGTTCTGAGTTCTTGGCACCACCCACGGCATCGTTGACAGCCTTGGGCCTGTAGCCGCTGGTGATAATCACTGGCAAACCTTTGAACTCGCGCCGCACCTTCTCCATGAAGTTGGCCAGCGTGGTGGCCGTTTCGATCTGGTGCTGCTGTTGAAAGCGGCGGGCAGCTTGATCTAAAGCGAACTCGCCGAGCCTGATGTTGGGCGTGAGCTTGGCACTGAAAGGTGACTGTGGCGTCAGTCGCGGTGATCCCTGCTGCGGCGGACTTTGTAGGCGCTTCTCACCGCAGAACAGCGCAATCTCTGCTGCACGGCGGCGCTCTAGGCCAGCCAGAACAGCTTCACCAGCATGAACCCAGCGGGGCAGCTCCTCGCGCACGACCTTGCATGGCTCTTCACCGGCCAGCAGGCGTTTGCGCAGCGTGCTTTCTTCCAGCGCACCGAGGCCAAGGTTGTAGGCAAAGCTCACCAAGGCGCCGACCTGCTCTGGGTTCCATTGCTTCGCCAGCGGCAGCAGGTGCAGCACACCAGGGCCGAACAGGTTTTCCACCTCGTTCTGCAGCAGCTCATCAGCCAGTGCCTGACTAATCTTGTCGCCACTGCGCACCGGTGCATCCATTAGGCGGGTTGTGCCCCAACCGATAGTCCAGACGCCAGCTGGGCACTTGTAGGCCTCCAGCTTGCAGCCTTCAAACTCACGGATGATCTTTAGCGCTGGCGCAAGCCATGCTGGCGGCAAAAGTTGCTTGGGTTCTGGGTCTGCGCGGTACAGCTCTGCAAATTCACTGAGCACCTGATCGCTTAGCTGACCTTGCAACCAGTTCCAGGCTGCTAGCTGATGCGACAGCTCTTTGTAATGCTTGGCTGCGCTGCACAGCTGAATCGGTGCCATTAGTCCTTGCTCCAAGGTGCTCGAATGCGCAGTTCACCACCCAGCAGTTCCTGCGCTTTGCTGCCATCCGGTGGCAGTTCTGTGATGACTGGCGCATTTGCCGCTGCGTGTTCCGCCTCCCACTGGTGGTGCATCTCAGCCACCCACTCATCGACCTCGCGCATTGCTATCGCTGTCTTCCACTCCACCCAATCGGTGCGAGTGTGTTCCAAGACAGCGCGGATGATGGTGTTGTGCCGTAGCGCGGGGCGATGGTCACACAAAAGCCGCAGGATCTCATGGGTTACGGCGGCCCAGATGCGATACGCCCGTTGGCTCACTTCCTGGCGCTGTAAGGGAAGACCTTACGCAGCACCTCCACAATCTCTTGGATGATGCCGTTGCCCTTAAGCGGCGTGTAGGGCAGCACTTCGCTGACGATCAGCAGCACAAGTGCCAGGATTGCGGTGGTTTCCATGCGGTGGTCGCAGGTGCTCTAAGTTGCCGGCACTCAGCGGCCCTGCATCTCAAGCGCTCTGACGCGGCGGTCGATGTCGTTCAAACGCTCTTTTGAGTCGTTCTTCAGCTCGCGCACGTCATCAAGCACCGTGGCTAACCCGGTCTCGATCTTGGTGACCTGCAGGAACAAACCACATAGGCCAACGACCGCCGCAACCAGCAACGCGGGAACAGCTTGTGCAAACCACGTCGGTTCGGCGACTGGGGCTGATGCTGTGTAGTCCTCGTCGCTCACCAGCCGGTGCGGTAGCTCTCCGCCTAAGTTGCCCGTCTGCAACGTAAGAGCCCAGCGTTAGCTGGGCTCGGTGCTTTATGGCAGTAGAGGAGTAGAGACCGCCACTAAGCAGCCCAGGGCACGCCATTGCCGGTGACAGGATTGCGCTGCAGGTCGATCTGGTTCTGCAGCGCGGCTTGGATCTCCTGCACCTTTTCGGGCCCGAAGTGATTGGCGACCCAGCTGGCGACGGTGAACTCGTCGAGATCAGCGAATGGAATCATCGCGTCAGGATCTGCAGGTTCCAAGCCGATGCTGCCGTAGGCGCTGCTGCTGTAGGTGCCGTCGTGCGCGGACACGGTGTAGTGAACAGTTGTCACCATCCCGTCAGAGAGATTTCTCTCCATGTTGGCGACGTTCCAGGCGTAGGTGGTGTCGGACATTGGTTTTGTGGTGTCAGTTGAAATGTACGGGTTTTGGGGAGTTATGGCTAACTCCCCGGTGAGTAGCGACGTGGACTAATCAGTGGGAGGTTCTTCTACGGGTTCGCCTACATCGTCCTGATCGCTCAGGTCGAGGCTGGCTTCGCAGTATTCCTCCCAGGCAGTTTTGTCAGACATAGTAGAGAAGGTGACTACTCGTCTTCGTCTGGTTCAATCAAACTTGGCCAAACCAGGTCAAACATTGCGGGGCACTCACCAACATCCTCCTGATTGCTCAGGCCAAGGCTGGCTTCGCAGTATT
>Ga0208161_1000110_pt1 | contig 41051 bp, 56 predicted proteins | sample CB_VirMetaG_3_FD_184538 | JGI IMG/M metagenome (GOLD analysis project Ga0208161, IMG submission 184538) | Freshwater to marine saline gradient viral communities from Chesapeake Bay - CB_1508_1S Viral MetaG (SPAdes) (version 4) | ecosystem: Environmental > Aquatic > Marine > Coastal | place: USA... | reverse complement strand
TCTAATCGCCATATTGACCCAGAGGGACAGTCAGAAGTGTTACTGTATAACAGTCACGATGGTTCATCCTCTCTTAAGATGATGGCTGGTTACTTCCGCTTTGTGTGCAGCAATGGCCTCATCATGGGCGAGGGCTTCAATGCCAAGATGCGCCACTACAAGAGCACTACCAATGGCTTTGAGGATATGCTCAAGGGTGTGCTTGAGTCCTTGCCCACCATGCTTGGACGTATTGATACCATGAAGCACACACTGGTTGACTATGAACAGATACGTCAGTTTGCTCATGAGGCTCTGTCTACTCGCTGGAAGGACAAGGTAACACAGTACCACATTGACTCTAGAGGTACATACTTTGACCACAACTCTGAGCATGATGTTACTGTACCAGTACGCTACGAGGATAATAAACAGGATGCTTGGTCCGTGTTCAATGTTGCTCAGGAGCGTATTGTCCGTGGTGGTGTACGTGTCTTCTCAGTCACTGAGCGTAGCCCCTATGGCTCTATCCGTAAGGCTCGCCCTATTGGTTCTGTCAAGGAGAATGTCCGTGTCAACCAAGAGCTTTGGGATGCTGCCGATAGTGTGCTTATGGCTGCTTAGGTATGGCTAGACTCCCCTTTGTACAAGCAACTCTACTGAAGAGAGGTAAACCACTACGTACACGAAACAACTGTCTTAAGACTCATCCTTACCTAGCTAAGTACACTGAGTATCCGTACTTACATGCGGAGTCTCATGTAGTACTTAGCTATGGTATAGATAACTGTAAGGGCTTGGACATATACGTTACCAGAACACTGAAGGATGGTACGTTGACTATGGCTAAGCCCTGTAAGGTGTGTATGCGTATCCTGCAAGACGTAGGTATCCGTAATGTATTCTACACAAACTGGAAAGGAAAAGTAGAATGTTTGAAGCTGAAGTAAAGCAACCCGATCTGTTCAAGAATGACACTGAAGGCAAGCGTGTAGCTACTTGGGAGATTGAGATGCACTCTGACTGGAAGTCTCTACAGAAGTCTTTCAATGCTAAGTCCAATAGTATGTTCCGTCCTAAGATTTGGTCTGATTCCAAGTGGTGCTACTTCAAGTATCATCACTACATTGACTGACACGAAAGGTCACCACTATGAATATCTTCGCTACTGACTACAACCCTGTACAGTGTGCTCTCTGGTTGGACGACAAGAGAGTTGTCAAGATGTGCTTGGAGACTGCACAGATGTTGTCTACTGGTGTTCATGTTCATGGTGGTGACACCTCTATGATTTACAAACCTACTCACGCTAATCATCCTAGCAACGTATGGGCAAGACAGACACGAGGGAACTACGAGTGGTTATGTAAGCATGGTCTAGCCCTTTGTCAAGTGTACAAGGCAGTGTATCTGAAGGAACATAAGTGTCTTCCTATCATCAATAGGTGCCTTAAGTTAATAACTTGCATACCAAAGGGAGAACTAACTGAGTTTGCTAACTGTGCAGCTAACAAGGACTATGGTTTATCCTATAAGCATTACAGTTCTGTAACATTAGCATACAAAAAATACCTTGGACAAAGGTGGACTATGGATACAAGGAAACCAACTTGGTTTGGAAGGGAACAACCTAACTGGAAAAAGTGACTTGACAAACTCCCTTTCTTTGTCTATTTTCTTGTTACTAAAGTATCTATAGTATTCTATAGTATATACTTAAGTTTTATTATAATAAACTTTAGTATATTATAAATACTATAGTATCATTAGTTACAATACCATATTACTAAAGGGAGTTACTTAAGTATGTTCTATAGATGTTACGTATGTGATATTACTAATGATCTTTCCTTGTCCCATGACCACATGGAAGCCGAAAGGTATGTTGACAAACGAAAAACATCACGATATAAAAACTCAATCTCATTCACAAAGACACCCAGTGGCTACGTATGCCACAAATGCAAGAAGCATCATGATCTAACACTGAAAGGGTATGATGATGTATCAACCAAACGGAAAGAGAGCACTAAACCAAGGGCCTTGTCCACACTGCAAAAGTAGTGACGCATGGACTGAGTATGAGGATGGTTTCTTTTGTTTCTCCTGTGAGGCTAACGAAAGTAAGAGAATGGTGCAGCCTAAGATTGACCTCTCTGTACTCGAAACCAAGGTAATCCCTACTCGTGGTCTAGTCGAGTATGCACTACGTAAGTATGGCGTTAAGACTGAAGTTAACAATGATGAGCCAGTACGTACTTTCTTCACCTACCCCAATGGTGCTGTAAAGGTGCGAGACTGGAAGGAGAAGAAGTTTTATGTTCATGGTCCAATGGTCAACGCTGGTCTGTTCGGCAAGGACAATTTTGATGCAGGGTGTACTGATACTGTAGTCATCACTGAGGGTGAATACGATGCTGTAGCATTCTATCAGGCTCTGGGTGGCAAGGCTGCTGTCGTATCAGTCCAGAGTTCTTCCACTGCCAAGCGTGACTGTAAGAATGACTTTGACTTCCTAAACTCATTCGACAAGATTATCCTAGCCTTTGACAATGATGATCCCGGTAGGGAAGCCAAGGCCAAGGTAGCTTCAATGTTTGATCCCAAGAAGCTACTCACTGTGAAGTTCACACAGTTCAAGGATGCTAATGACTACGTAAGGCATGGCAAGGAGTACGATCTCTACCAACTATGGGAGAATGCTTCTAGGGAAACACCAGATGGTATCATCCACAGCTTCAGGGACATTGAGGAAGCCCTAAACGAACACAAGCAACACAAGCTAGCATCGTACCCATTTGACTGCCTAGAGAACGCACTATTCGGTTTACACAAGGGTGAACTAGTGTTATTCAAGGGTATGGAAGGCATAGGTAAGACTGAAATCTTCAGGGCTATGGAGTATCATGCACTCAAGACAACTACTGAGAACATTGGTATCATCCGCCTAGAGGAAACACTTGGTGACACCATTCGTGGGTTAGCAACGTACCATCTACAGGCACCAGCCATGATGGAGAACTCTGGTGTATCTAACCAAGATGTAATGAACGCCTACCGTGATATTGTGAAGGGGAAAGACGATAAACTATTCATCCAGTCTGGTTTTGATAGCGATGATCCCGATACTATTCTTGGGAACATTCGTTTTCTGGTTAGTGGTTGCGACTGTCGTATCATCTTTCTGGACCACCTTAGTATGCTTGTCACGGGTCTTGAGGATGATGATGAACGTAAGAAGCTAGACTACGTAGTCACTCAGCTAAAGAAGATGGCTATTCAACTAGGGTTCTGTCTCGTTACCATCATGCACGTAAACGACAATGGCCAGACACGTAGTTCTCGTTACCCACCAAAGATTGCTAACACAGTAATCCACATGGAGCGTAACATTCGTCATCCTGATCCATTCGAGCGTAAGAAACTATCCTTCATTGTAGAGAAGGGACGTGGACAGGGTGCAAAGACAGGCCCAGTTGGTTCAGTCTACTACGACAACGACACAACCTTCACTCTGCAAGAACTCAAGTCTGGTGAAGACATAGATCAGGATACACTGGAAGGACTATAACAATGAGCAACTACCTAGTCATCGACATTGAGTGTGAATCACTTACACCAAGTGTCATCTGGGTAGCCATCACCAAGGACGTACAGACAGGTGAAGAAAGGACATGGATTACACCTCATGAAACAAATACTCAAAAGTTTGTGGACTACATACGTGATTACACTCTTGTTGGTCACAACATTATTGGCTTCGATCTGCCTGTTATCAATCGCCTTTGCAATGCTCAGTACGACTTGGGTAGGTGCCTTGACACTCTTGTCCTTAGCCGTCTTGCCAATAGCTGGAAGTATAGTAACCATTCGCTGGATAACTGGGGACTACGACTGAACTTTCCAAAGGTTGACTTCAGTGACTTCTCTTGTCTCTCAAAGGAGATGGTTGACTACTGTAAGCAAGACGTAAGGTTGACAGCAAAAGTATTTGAGACTATACACAAGTACTACATATCCAAAGGCAGGTATGACAAAGCCATACGACTTGAGCATGACTCAGCTATCCTCTGCGAAGATATGAGAGCCAGTGGTTTCCACTTTGAGACAGCAAGGGCTAAGGAACTACACAAGGAGATATGTGACAAACTAGAGGAACTGAACCAAGCTATTCAGAAAGACTTCAAACCAAAGTCAGTTTTTGTCAAGGAGATTACTCCCTTGTTAACAGCTAAGGGTACAATATCCAAGAAGGACTTCAGGTTTCTGGATGGAGAACCAGAGGAACATGGGTTCTGTGCAGATGCACCCTTCAGCAGATTTGAGTGGGCTGAATTTAATCCGGGTAGTCCAAAGCAACGTATTGAGGTTTTGAATGCCTGTGGATGGAAGCCAAGGGAGAAGACTGACGGTTACATCAAGGCCGAACGTGAGAACAATGAGGAAAGACTGGAGCACTTCAAGACATACGGATGGAAGACTTCAGAGGCTAACCTAGCCACCCTACCTGAACATGCCCCAGAAGGCGCTAGGAAGCTCGTACAGTGGATTACTCTAGACTCACGTAGGTCCACACTAGAGGAGTGGTTAAATGCAGTGGACGAAACTGACAACCGCATTAGAGGGAATTTTAAACACATTGGCTCGTGGACTCACCGTAAGTCCCATAGTGGTCCGAACATGGCTAATATTCCTTCCAGTGCTTATCCACCGGAAGGTAGAGAGCCTACACCTGTTGAGTCCATAAACATTACCTATAACGGTCTAATGCGTTCTTTATGGAGCGTACCAAAGGATAGGCTATTGGTTGGTACTGACGCTGAAGGTATTCAGCTAAGAGTTCTGGCTCACTACATCGACAATGAGGAGTACACAGAGGCCATAGTCAATGGAAAAAAGGAAGACGAAACAGACATACACAATGTCAACAAAAGAGCACTTGGCCTTGATAGCATCACTAGAGACGATGCAAAAACATTTATCTATGCTTGGCTACTCGGAGCAGGAACAGCAAAGATTGCTCACATACTACGAACGAATAATGACAGAGCAGCTAAAGCGATGAATAGTTTCTTGTCATCTATTGACGGGTTGTCAAAACTGAAGTATGGTATTATACCTAATGATGCGCAGAGGGGCTACTTCATAGGGCTTGACGGTAGAGTAGTTAAGTGCGATAGTGAGCACCTCATGCTAGCAGGATACCTACAGAATGGTGAGTCAGTCATCATGAAGTGGGCTAATCGTATATGGTACAATCGTCTCAAGAAGGAAAAGATATGGTTCAGACAAGTTAACGATGTGCATGACGAATGGCAGACAGAAGTAGAACACTGTCTTGAAACTGCCAAGTACGTTGCTTATGTACAACGACAGGCTATCCGCCAAGCTGGTGAAGAACTAGAGGTTAAGTGTAGGCTTGACGGTAGCAGCGAAATAGGTTACAACTGGTTAGAAACTCACTAAAGGAAAGACGAAATGGCAACGAATTATCATAAAATCAAAGGTAAGCTAAAGTGGTGTCAGAACCTCTTTGAACCTGATGATTTTCGTGGTAGCCGTAACTACAAGGTAAATATGTACGACATTGACGAATCTGTGTGGAAGAAGTCAGGTGTACAGACACGCCCTCGTGAAGACAAAGAGGGTGATGTTATGTATACACTGAAGCGTCCTACTCGTAAGATGATTAAGGATGATCTTATTGAGTTTCCTCCTCCAGAGGTAGTCATGGAGAATGGTGAATCCTTAGACGGTAAGACCATTGGTAATGGCTCTGAGGCTATTGTAGAGTTCATCACCTATGACACTTCAATGGGTATGGGCCATCGTTTCAACAAGGTGATTATCACTAACCTCGTTGAGTACGTTAAGCCTACTGCTGAAGACAACCCACTAGACTGATAAAGAGGCTAACATGAGCAAGCAAATCGAAACACTGGTGGATGACATCTACGGACTCTTCGGTTCAGAGAAGGAGTTCGATAGCTACCTTTCTGATCGGTTTGGTCTCATGTTGGCCCAGACAGTACAGTCACGTATTGGTGCACAAAACAAGGAAGGCAAGGGAACACTACGCATGTCCAACATGGGTACTCCTTGCCTTCGTAAACTCTGGTATCATGTCAACATGGACATTGAACATGCTGAACCACTGCCACCATACGCTCGTGTCAAGTTCCTCTATGGTGACATCCTAGAAGAGCTTCTCTTGTATCTGGCTGCTGAAGCAGGACACTCTGTTGAAGGTATGCAGGATGAGCTAGAGATTGATGGGATCAAGGGTCACCGTGACGCAGTTATTGATGGTGTAGTTGTTGATGTCAAGAGTGCCTCTACGTATTCATTTCAAAAGTTCAAGAACCATCTGACAAAGGAAGAGGATGCCTTTGGTTACATTCCTCAGTTGATGCAGTACCTGTGGGCATCCAAGGATGATCCTCTTGTAACAGACAAGAACCGTGCTGCATTCCTAGTCATAGACAAAACACTTGGTCACATTTGCCTTGACATACATGAGTCAGATGGTGTTAACTATGATAACTATGTTAACTTCACTAGGGATGCTATCAACTCACCCAACATACCCAACAGGGTATTCAAGGATGAACCAGATGGTAAATCAGGTAACATGAAGCTGTGTACTCAGTGCTCCTATTGTGACTGGAAGAAGAAGTGCTGGCCTAGCCTTCAGACTTACATCTACAGCACTGGACCTAAGTACTTGACTAAAGTAGTACGAGAACCTAATGTCCCGAAAGCGTAACTAAAATGACTACTAAAGCAGAAGTTCTAAAAGTTATCAGAGCTAAGTGCATGGACTGTAGCTGCTATCAGTACACAGAAGTCGAACAATGTCCTGTACACACGTGTGCTTTACATTCCTTTCGCTTTGGTAAAGACCCAAACCCCGCTAAAGGAGGAAGAAAAATAAAGGGCTTTACACAGTATGCCAAAGAAGCGTAAGACACCAGAAAAGATACAAGGAAAGAAAGTACGTAGTGCATTTGAGTACGAAGTATGGAAAGGTATCCAAGCCTTTCTACCTAACAAGAAAGCCAAGGCATACTACGAACCAGAGAAACTAACCTACACTGTAACATCTGAGTACATTCCTGACTTTGTTATTGAACGTAAGGATGGTACAAAGATGTACATAGAAGCCAAAGGACTAGGAAGAGCATTCGACTACCAGACACGCAAGAAGATGATTGCCATAAAGGAACAGTACCCAGACTTGGATATACGTATTGTATTCTACAAAGATGGTCCTATATCCAAGGGAGCAAAGATGAGGGCTAGTGACTGGGCTACCAAGTACAACTACAAATTCTCTATTGGAACAGTACCAAAGGAATGGTTCGATGACTAAGAAAACACCAGACTTCCTAAACCACCTCCTCCACAGCGACTTCATGAATGACCTCATCTCTTGGAAGATGAAGGATACCTGTGAGTACCACGCTGAAGAGTACAAGAGGCTCCATTCAAAGCATGGAACTTACGGTCTAAAGCCTCACGAGCAGGAGGACAAGGAAGATCACCGTAAAGATGCGATAGCATTCAAGCATGTCTACATCTACTTCAGTGGTGACTATGACTACAAGATAGGGATTGATGATGAGTGATGACCGCATCGAAGAGCTGGAAGCTGAATTAGCCTACTACAAAGGCTTTCACGATGACATACGCAAGATCGGCACATACGCCATCATGCCTTTAAAGTCGCAAGAACCCAAGCAGTCTTATGACACCATCCGCCAGCAACAGGATACAATAGCTGCCCTTAATGCAACTCTAAACCAAATACCTGACCACGCCTATAATGCTGGGATGCTGAAGGGTATCTTAGTTAGTATTGTTGAGTGGGCCTACCTCCAAGAGGATAAACCTGAGTGGTTAGATGGTGCAGAAGGTATACTTAGGAAGGTGACGCATGACTGACGGACCTGATACAATCAAGATCATCGACTACATCGAAAACGAAGATGGCTCTGCTACTGTTACGATGGACATAACACAGCGTACCGCCCAGATGCTGATAGAGATCGGCTTCCTGAAACTACTAAAAGACTACATCAAGGAGACAGAGGATGAGTGATGACAAAAGAGATCGTGTAATCTCTATGGCAGAGTTCAAGAGCTCTCTAAAGGAAGACGAACAAGAGAACATTAACTTTGTCATGGATCAGATTGACGATATGACTAACAAGAGGGCAGTTATCTCTATTGTCATTACTGAGGATGGTTACAGGTTCTTCAGTAGCACTGGTGACCATCGTGAGATTGTATTCGGTTGTGAAGCACTAAAGACATTTGTACTAAAGGACATCCTAGATGGCTAAGACTCACTTGATTATCCCTGATAGTCATGCACACCCTAACCACCACAACAAAAGGGCAGAGTACCTTGGACATCTCATTAACGATATTAAGCCTGATGTTGTTATTAACATTGGGGATACTGCTGATATGCCTAGCCTGTCTTCCTATGATAAGGGAACTAAGGGGTTTATTGGACGTAATTATAAGAAGGATGTGGAAGCAGCCGTAGACTTCGAAGACCGTGTGTGGTCCATTGTAAAGAAGCAGAAGAAGCGTCTACCTCTACGAATCAAGCTACATGGAAACCACGAACAACGAATCGTTAAGGCAATCAATAGCTCTCCTGAGTTGGATGGTGCTATCTCTATTAACGATCTCCAAGAATCTGACTATTATGATACTGTCGTTCCTTACAATGGGAATACTCCCGGTGTTGTGGAAGTTGACGGGATACACTACGCCCACTTCTTTGTCTCTGGCGTTATGGGTCGCGCTATCGGTGGTGAGCATCCTGCTTACAGTCTCATCACTAAGGAGTTCACTTCGTGTACTTGCGGTCACATACACATTATGGACTTCGCTGAAAGAACAGCAGTAAATGGTAAGAAGGTGTATGGTTGTATTGCTGGTGTGTATCAGGACTATGATGCTGACTGGGCTGGTGAGTGTAACAAACTATGGTGGCGTGGTATCGTAGTCAAGCGTGGTGTAGAGAATGGACAGTATGATCCTGAGTTTATTTCTCTACGTAGATTGGAGAAGGAGTATGGATGAAGAAACACTAGAGCTAATCGTGACTAGCTACATAAACAAACGTGGTGATCTGGAGGAACTATTTGAATTATTCGGATTGACACCACAAGAAGTATTTGTTACTATATACTATGCAGGACTACTAGACGAAGACATCCTAGAGAACATGAGATCACTCTAATGGGCGACAACGAACAGAAAGAGAAGCGTAGGAGAAACCTACAGGCCAAGAGACTACACGAGGGACGCACTGGGGAGTACAAGTTAAGGGTTGTTAACCCTAAGAAAACTGAGTACAAACGAGTTAGCGACAGAGAGTTGTACAACAAGTATAACTACATTACTTCGGACGTAGAACCAGATGATTAACCAAGTAGACTACAATGCTGCCTTAGCTACGATAGACTACCTAAAGGAACAAGTACAACTCTACCAAGATCAACTCAAGAAAAGAGATACGTACTACTCTATCAAGGTTAAGGACAACTACTGGGTCTATGGTTCAGAGAAGGCAGTACAAGCCGTACAAGACGTTTTGTTTGAAAACCTACGCTTAAAAGGATATGAAGATGTATAAGCTAATGATTGGTGCTGTAGCCCTACTTATGCTAACCCTACTAGGTGCTACTGTGTTTACCAAAGCAAACACTATTGACCCTAATGAGTCTATCCTAGTCAATCGTCTAGGTAAGTCTGACCTATGGACTGTATCTGAAGCCTGTGTAAATACACCAGAGAAGTCTCTAGAAATTTACAATAAGGCTACTGCTCTAGCCAAGACAGAAAACATCTTTAATACACAAGAAGAGATTGCCTTATTTGCCAAGGCATTCACTGCTGTAACTCAGCGTCCATTTGCTGATGAACAGGAGTCAGAGCTTATTGTGGTAGAGTTCCCAAAGGATGATGGCACCCTAGCTGGTGTTCTTGTTCTAGGCTTTAGGGGTAACTGTTGGTTAGGATCGTTTAGGTTGACTGCTGAGGCATGGACCTTGATGAAGGAGAACATGAGGGGGGTTTAATGGCTAAGTGTAAGAACTGCGGGGCAGAGAAATCTAGAGATAGTCGTAAAGAACGATGCTATAAATGTGAAGCTAAGAAAGCTTCTACTAAAGAGAAGAAAGAATATCGAGCCTTTCAAAGAAAGCGTAGGGTTGAAGAAGGTATTACTGGTAAAGACGGTATGGCCAATGGAAACGGTAATACACACATTGCACATAGAAAAGATAGAAGCAAGGGTGGTGGGAATACTAAAGCCAATACATTTAAGCAAGTTGCATCAAAAAATCTTAGAAAGAAACGTACTAAGACAACATGAACATACGTATCTATGGAACAAACTCTGAGGGGCAAGAGGTTATTTATGACCACGAACCCACAGACTTATACGATATTGAATTAGTTGTTGACAAGAGTGGCCTCAAGGTTATATACGTAGATGTAGACGGTATTGACGTTGAGGAGCACTACTATACATTTGACCATAATAATCTAATGGTGGTGACATAATGCCAAAGAAGCTAGAAGAAATCCGTAAGGCAGTACAGAAAACAGGTAAGTCCAAAGATAGTGCCTATGCTATTGCTACTGCGGCATACAAGAAAATGAAGTCTAAGAAGAAAAAGAAATGACACAGTATCGTTACGTAGTCACACACTATGATGAACCACTGACTTGTCCTATTGCTTCTTACCCTACTTACGATGAAGCTAGGCTCTTTGTAAATACTCACGACCAACCAGCCTACTACACAATCCATGAAGTCTTAGTATTAGGCTCAATCGAACCGATTGAACAGGAGACTACAGAATGACACCATACGATATGGTACTAGAGTTTCGTACTGCATTTGGGAAGAAGAATGAGTACAATCTAGCTAACGTAGAGAATCAACTGTCTCTTATTGAAGAGGAAGCAGACGAGCTATGGCATGAAGTTAATGGTGTGGATAGTTCTGGGTTCCTATTTCAGAAGGATATTGAAAAAGAAAAGTTGACAAAGGAACTCTGTGACCTTATCTATGTGTGCTACGACATGGCTATTGCACTAGAGCTACCAATCAATGAAGCCTTCTCTCGTGTACATGAATCCAACATGAGTAAGCTAGGTGAAGATGGTAAACCTATCTATCGTGAGGATGGTAAGGTACTGAAGGGGCCGAACTACAAGAAACCAGACCTGAGTGATTTATTTAATGATCCATAGACTTTTAGAACAACTAAAGAGTAGTGAAGGCAAAGAGGTAGTTATCATTTTCTGCCTCTTTTTCTTTCTCACACTCTTCGGAGTAATCCAATCACTGTACGCTTGGCATGACCATTCGATGAGGACAACACCCTACAATGAACAACTACCTACCCACTGACTACCAGAACTTCATAGCAACTTCACGCTATGCCCGTTGGATCGAAACAGAAGGACGTAGAGAGACATGGCCTGAGACTGTCTCTAGGTATATTGAAAACGTAGTAGAGCCTAAGCTAAACGATAAGAAGCTAGTCAAGGAACTAGAAGAAGCTATCCTTAACCTTGAGGTTATGCCTTCTATGCGAGCACTAATGACTGCTGGTGTAGCCCTACATCGTGATAACACTTGTGCCTACAACTGTAGCTACCTGCCTGTGGATGATCCCAAGTCCTTCGATGAAGCTATGTTCATCCTTATGTGTGGTACTGGAGTAGGCTTTAGTGTAGAGCGTCAGTTCGTAACGAAGCTACCAGAGGTTCCTATCATCTATGACTCTGACACTGTTGTTGCAGTCAAGGATAGCAAGGAAGGATGGGCTAAGGCACTACGTCAGCTTATTGCACTACTCTACAGTGGTGAAGCACCTAAGTGGGACACATCTAGGGTTCGTCCTGCTGGTGCAAAGCTAAAGACATTTGGTGGTCGTGCCTCTGGTCCCGGTCCTCTTGTTGATCTGTTTAACTTTGTTGTACGTACATTCAAGGGTGCACAGGGACGTAAGCTAAGTTCTATCGAATGCCATGACATCATGTGCAAGATTGGTGAAGTAGTAGTCGTAGGTGGTGTACGTAGGTCAGCCATGATCTCACTGAGCAATCTTAGTGATGACCGTATGCGCCATGCCAAGAGTGGTGCATGGTGGGAGAATGATCCTCAACGTGCTCTAGCCAATAACTCTGTAGCTTACACTGAAAAGCCAGATGCTGTATCATTTATGCGTGAGTGGATGGCCCTAGTTGAATCAGGTAGTGGCGAACGTGGTATCTTCAATCGTCAGGCTTCTGTTAAGCAAGTGACAAAGAATGGCCGTAGGGACAGTAACTGGGAGTTTGGTACTAATCCATGCTCAGAGATTATCCTTCGTCCATACCAGTTCTGTAATCTCACAGAGGCTGTTGTAAGGGCTACTGATACCTTTGGCGACATTGCTCGTAAGGTACGTCTAGCAACGGTTCTAGGGACCATACAGAGCACTTACACTGACTTCCCATATCTACGTAAACTCTGGAAGAAGAACACTGAGGATGAGCGTCTGTTAGGTGTATCTCTGACGGGTATCATGGACAATAAGCTACTCACTGCTGCTAACATGGACCTAGAAGAAGGACTAACCGAACTAAAGCAGATTGCCATTGATACTAATGCACACCTAGCTTCAGTACTTGGTATTGAGCCTAGTGCAGCTATCACTTGTGTCAAACCTTCAGGCACAGTATCTCAGCTAGTGGATAGCTCTAGTGGTATCCATCCTCGTCATAGTCACTTCTATATCCGTACTGTACGTGGTGATAACAAAGACCCACTAACCCAGTTCATGGAAGATCAGGGTATTCCTAGTGAACCATGCGTTATGAAGCCAGACTCTACTACTGTCTTTAGCTTCCCTGTACAGGCTCCAGAGGATGCTATCGTTACAGAGGATTTGACTGCTATCGAACAACTCAATACGTGGCTTATCTACCAGCGTCACTGGTGTGAACACAAGCCTTCTGTTACGATCAATGTACGTAAGGATGAATGGTTTGAGGTAGGTGCCTTTGTCTACAAGCACTTTGATGAGATGAGTGGTGTATCCTTCCTGCCCTACAATGAGCATACGTACCAACAGGCACCATACCAAGAGATTACCAAGGAACAGTACGAAGAAGCCCTAGCCAAGATGCCAGAGAGTATTGACTGGGACAAGCTAAAGGAGTATGAAGTTGAGGATACGACCAAGGCTAGCCAGACATTTGCTTGCTCTGGTGAATCATGTGAGATAGTGGACCTAACCTAATGTATGCAGTAATCTCAAGAAATAATTGTGTATGGTGTGATAGAGTAAGGGAGTACCTAAAGGAGCATACTGGTAAAGAAGTCTTTCAGTATAAGATAGATGAACATCCTATACTCTTAGACTTTGTTAAGGCAGCAGGCTTTAACACTGTTCCAGTTGTGTTCCACAATGGAGTTCTTATCGGAGGTATGGAAGACACAAGGGACTATATAGGAGTGTAACATGAAGATCAAGGCAACAGAGACTAAAGAAGTATGGATTGAGTTTTCCTTCAGTAGTCTAGATGGTGACGATATGGATGAAGAAACTGTCTATGCAATCATTGATGCTGAGACACAAGGGTTAGAGGATGCAGGGTATATGCTTGACTATGACTCAGAACTATGGTCTAAAGAGGATGGTAACGAATCCCTATTCGTAGAACATAGTTGGATTAAGATTGAGGAGTTAGATGACAAAGGCGACTGAGAAGCAAGTAGGCGGTAGCCACTACAAGGACTGTGGTATCCAGCCTACTCAGTATATCGTGTCTAATAATCTAGGCTGGTGTGAGGGTAATGCCGTTAAGTATATCACAAGGCACCGACTAAAGGGACAGGGTAAGGCAGACATAGAGAAAGCAATCCACTACCTTGAACTACTCCTAGAACTAGAGTACAGCGAATAAAGTAAAACCCCTTAAGGATTTCTCCTTAAGGGGTCTATTGTTTCGGATCACCAACTCTCTTTATTTACGACCAAATCCACGAGTACGTCTTAGTTTTTCTGCTTGTGAAGTGCCACGACCACCACCTAGAACCATCTCACCACCACGAGACTGAGGCTTAGGCTTCTGTGTTTTACGATATTCTTGTGCCTCTCTGGAGATAGCACCTCGCCTTGCATTAAGACTACTGGCACTTCGAGAAATAGCTTGTCTACTTCTTGCACTCCTCTTAAGAGAACCTGTTCCTGTAGGGAATCCTAGCAATTTTACTGGCTTAGGAGATAGTGAACGAGCAGGAGCCTTTACTTCAGACCTAGATGACAATGAACGAGTAGTGTCTCTAGGTGCTGGTGGTGAACCAGATCCTACTTTACTTTTAGGACTACCATAAGTAGCACCAGACTTAGCCTTTGATTTAGAAAGACCAGCCTTGACCTTATTAGCAGTCTCCATGTTACGTTTCTTCATTGGCTTAGGTGCAGACTTCTTAACTGCTCCTGTAACAGGAGTCTTCTTAGCTGGAGCCTTTGGTGCACCCTTCCAGTTACCTGTGCCACCACCCATGTATTGATTGTCTGCTGCTTTACCCATACGTCTTGCCATTTGAATCACCTTCCTTTCTTCTTTGGTTTAGGTCTAGGTTTAGGAACTGTTAGGGAACGAGAAGAACCAGCGCCCTGAGAACGAGAACGCTTCTTAGCTTGCTCTACTGCTTTTGGAGCACTAGTATAAATAGGATAAGAAGTCCCAGTACGTTTTTCATAGCTTTTTGCTACCTCTAAAATTCTGTCTTCAGATAAATGCCCTATATCCGTAACAGTACCGCTTTTTGTTTTCCATAGCGTATTGATGTTTTTATAACCAGCCCTCTTATTACCAATAGTTTTTGTTCTCTCTGTAGAGTAACCTCTACCACCTTTATTCTTTATTTTCTCACCTTTATTAAAAGGTCTATATGGTTTTTCTAACTTTGCCATTTTTGTTACGTTACTCTCTTCTTTGCTGTCTTCTTAGACTTCCTAAAGTCAGATGCGGTAGGTGCACCCTTGGAACCTACCTTACGCATCTTCTCTCCAGACCCTGCTGCTATACGCTTACGTTTAGCATGAATGTTTGCATACAACCCTTGTTTAGCCATTACATCTGCCTTCTTCCAAATTTATCCTGCGGCATTGACTCTAGCTTCCTTAAGAAAACAGCTTGGGTAGCTTCTACAGCTTTCCTAAAGAACATATCCTTTTTATAGTAGTCTTTAGCCATCTCTAGCTGTTCCTTACCCTTACTTCCAAAGTCTATTTCACCCTCATGTTGTGCATCTGTCATGTACCTTACAAGATACTCATTGTACTCTGGTAGCTCTACGTACTTTTTAAGATCAGGTGCATTCATATAGGTATCCATTTCCGCAGAAATTTCATCTTTGTACTTTTCCATTGATCTATGAGCAAGCTCATGTAAAAGAGCACTAGGATCATTCTTATTGTACCAAAGGACATCTTGGGTTGGCTTATAAAATCCTCCAAGAGTTGTACGAGAGTCATCCTTATTGTATAAAACAACTTTCTTTGGATCGACCTCTATTAAACCAACAGCAGCTATAGGTGACTTCTTAACAATATCTAAGGTTGATATAAGATTAACCTTGTCTTTATCTTTTAGAGCACCACTAGGAAGACCAGACAACATCCCTTCTACCACTTCTCCAGAATCCCTACTATAGAGAATTTGCGAAGAAAACTTTAAGTCATCTGTAAACTTTGCAACGATAGCATTCGTATAATCAATACGTCCTAGAGTTGCCCTTTCCTCACGAGTTAACTCATCCTTGGCTTCTGACCCAAAGATAGTATTAACTAACCCACTAAAAAAACCTGATCCTGACCCTCTTTCACTCTTCATTACATCGTTATTAGAGGACTCACGATACTTAGATAGCCTCTTACGATAAGGATCATCCTTCTTTAGATAACCAAAACGATGCTTACCAATACGGGCTGTCTCTACGAATAAGTTCTCCCAAGGCGGGCTTGAGGTATCTGGATTGTAGTAGTGAGTAGCACCCTTGGTTATGTCACTATTGGCACTAGTCAAGAACTCTTGTACTGTCGTTTCGTAGTTAGGGTCTTTCTCATTAAAGTTAGTTACTACCTTATAGTTTTTATCTTTCTCTCTCCAGACATTAAACTGTGATCCATTACCCTTCTTAGCCTCGTAGTCGATAGATTCACCAGAAGCAAGAGCACGGTTACGTAGTACTTCAAAGATAGCTATACGGCCTTCAGGTGTCTCTCCACGGCCCTCACCCCATGCTGTCTTAACTGCTGTATCTACGTTAGTCTTATCTTCGTATAGGTCACCTACAGCCTTATCTACACCTAAGAACTCAGCCCTTGTGGTTGTACCAGAGGTAGGTATGACTTGAGTACCATCCTCTAGTACTGCTACATTCTCTAAACTAGGTTGCTCTTGAGCACTTGACTGTTGTTCTTGTTGTTGAACTTCTCCTGCAATCTCTACAGGGATACCTAAGATAGCCATATTAGACTGGATTATACCAACCTTGGCTTCTTCGGTTAAATCACTATTACCTAGAGCATTATACAGATTCCTGAAGAAAGGGTTAATTTTCTTTAAGACATTATCCGCTAGAATCTGATTAGGACTTCCTCTCTTTGGATCAAAGCCGGGATAAGAAGACTGTTGTACAAGTATCTCTGGACGAATCCTAAAGGATAATTCACCAGTAGCTGGATTAACAAAGAGACTTCCTGTATTCTGCCTAGCAGTGTACTTAAACAAAGTAGCAGACAGTTCATTACGGATTTGTTCATTCTCTACAAAAGCTGTACCAATACTTGTTACATACTGCTGTACTTCCTCATCCGTAGCACCAGCCTTTTTTAGTGACTGTGCAATACGTGGGTCCATTAGGTAAGTAAAGAAGTCTTCTACTCCATTATCAAACCCGTTAGCAATCCTATTGATTTGTACTGGATCAGCAATGGACATAGCCATTGTCTTTGATACCTCAGTGCCAAGGAAGACACCCTCTTTCCACTTCCTAAACCCTTCTTTGATGGAGCTATTCTTTTCTTCTTCTGAAATAGAAGTATCATCCATCATACCCTTGAGATAGTCTATTGCTAGGCTTTGACCACCTTCAGGTGTTTCTTGGGTTGTCAATCCTGAGAAAATTGCAGAGTTAACTGCTTTTTCCGTCGCTTTCATATTCTCTAAGTTAGAATAGATAACTGGCCGTAATTCAGGAGAAGCCATTTGGATGTTATCAAACAGTCTGGCAGCAACAGGATTATTCCTACGCCATTCGTTTGCGTACTTAGCTGCACCATAGGCACGAGTCTCTAGTTCAGTATTCAGTACATTTAACTTCTTTTCTGAGAATAGTGATGCCTGCCTATCAAAGTCCTCAAGTATCTGATCTTCGATAGCTGTTAAGTCAGCCAAAGGAGGAGCGCCAAGACCCTTCGTCTCTTGTATATACCGTCTCTTTTGAATAAGAATATCTACTAACTTCTGCCTAAAGAAAGGAAGAGCCTGTAGGTTCTTTTGATAGTTTTCTTCACTAGGGTCTTTAGCAAACTCCCTTGCAGAGTTTCTAAGCAGCGTAAAGACATCGTTAACAGCAATACCCTTGCCTGCCCCACCAACATCATAATAGATAGTTGTAGCAGCAGGTATATTCAGCTTGGAGAGCTTTTCAACTGACTCTGCTTCTGCTACACGAGCATCCCTTTGTCGAATCTGTTGTTCTATCTCAGGCCAATTCTCAGCGTAGATTGCACTCTTTGGGTCAACATTAGGAAGTAAAACTTTACCAGAGTCACTCCCAATAATAGTCATACGTCTTTTCTCTTCATTGCTGATAGCGTTAGCCTTAGCCTTTTCCTTTTCAAGTTCTAGCTCAAGGGCAAACTTGTAAGGATTGATACCAGAGATTTTTTCTACTGTCGCATAAATCAAGTCTTCGTACCCAATATAGTCCTTTTGAATATCAGACATCTTAACTTTTAGAGCATCAGCCGCTGCTTGCGCTCTTGAACCTGTAGACTTTCTTGATGCCTGAGCCAAGAACTCAACTCGACTTAAGTCCTTCTTTAGCGCAGCAGGAATATCGGCTTCAGGAGCATCCCCACTGGCTAGAAGACCCGCCTCTGTCCAACTTTCACGAACAATCCTGTTTGCATCCTCTTTTAGTTGGGACTCCTTCTGTGTACCATAAGCCTCAAGAGCCATACCAGCAGTCTGACCTAGATTAGCTATCGCTTTACCAAAGTCTGGTTGATAAAATGTAGGAGATTCAAACTTAGGTATATCTCCTGTTTGTACAAATTCTCTAAAGTCTGCCATTATTCTTGACCTTCTCTATAGCTTTTCTGTTCAGCTTTTCTTGCGATAGTCTTCATTAGCTCAGTAGCCTTTTCAATGTCTGTTTCATCCTTCCAGATTTCTCTTAAGAACATATACTTTGAACGACCAACAATGTCTTGAGTCGCTAGGAGTGTGTTAGCCCTACGGATTAAAGCATCAGTTTCATCAGGATTCGTATCTTGAACTCTAATGGCCCTCTCTAGGAGTCGCTTGGCTTCCTTCTTTGCTTCGGTAACCTTTTCTTTTCGCTTTCGTTCTACATTCTTAATTAGGTAGCCTTCGTTGATAGCATCTGGCTTTACCCTAGCAATGGCAAAGAACAATGCTTCTCTCTTGTCATTAAGATCAGCTTGGTTATTCGAAGTACGTGTAACCCACTTATTGTGTGTCATAAGAATATCTACTTCGTTAATGTGTCTCAAAGTTCCTATTGAGCCAGCTAGATCAATCCAGTCTTGTTGGGTTAACTCAAACTCATCCCTTTGATTTATGAATGACCCTAGTATCTTTACAGGAGTTGCTACAACACCCTTCCACAAGTCATAAGAAGGCCCAAAAAGAACCTCAAACATCTTCTCATCTCCAGAAAGAATGTTATAGACAACATCATTCTTTAGGGAGAACCTTGAAAAGTCTGGGTCAATACCCATGTAAGTCTGAACAAGAAAGTCTGGTAGACCTTCCATAACAACATTAGCATACCAGTCTTCAGACCAGTCGTAATTGTTCTTTATCATCTCTTCTTTCAGGAGATCACTATATGGTGCTAATGGTAAAGCAGTGCTTAATGATCCATCCAGAGCACCGTATGCAATACCCTGAGCCACAAGAACCTGCCAAGCCCGTCTGACATCATAGTCTTTAGCACCAATTAGAGATGGAGTAACAGTACCCATAGTGCGTAGCCAGAAAGTCTGATACTGCATGGGAACTGATAAAGCACCCTTTGCCCAATACTGGTTGTTTGCTGCTGACATAGCACCTGACAAGACATCAGCCCTATTAAGTATAGCATCTTTATCTGCTTGTGTCAGTGTTTTTGTTGGGTTCTTTTTCTTAAACTCTAAGTATGCTATGTTCCATGCAGTCATCTTCATTAGCTCTTCAGCATGTCGGACAAACATGGAAGCAGAGTTAACAACCGCATTAGCAGTGCGTTTAGTTCTAGAACCAAAGGTGAAATCAACATCTGTAATATCGTCGATTAGAGCATAGCTATTGCCAACCCTGAACGCTCCTTTATCCTTACCTAGCTGGGTCATCTCAAGAAAGTCTTTTGCGACAGTACCTATTGCATTCTTTGGTAATTGACCTTCTAGGGACATAGCATAGTGCTTTGCTAGGTGCTTTAAGACAGGTACTTGCTCAGTAAACATAGCCATCTTTTGAAAGATAGCTCCTGCAAAACTCTGTAGAGCAAACTCTGGATAAGCCCCAGCCATAATAGTAAACTGCTGCATCTGCGGTAAGAAAGCAGTCCAGTTCCAAAAACCTTGGTTTGATGCAAATACCATACGACGAGAAAAGACAAATGGGTCTTTTATCAGAGGTATCATATAATCCTTAATAAACTCAAACTTAGTACTCCCCGGAGCAGCATAGTCTAGTAGCCTCATTCTAAAGGCTTCTAGCATATTGTACTCTGGTGATGTATTCTCAAGAATAGAAAGGATATTCTTCCTGTATACGTCTATTTCTTTACGGGTTTTAGCGTCTATTCCCGGTACTAGGTACTTATCTGGGAAGTGCAAGAAGTCAAGTGGTTGGTTAATAATCTTCTCTAGGTTTTCATTGAAAACTTTCTTATCCCTAAGAGCTAAGTTCCTCATAAGGTCGTTCATTGAACGATAGATGTAGTCTCTTTTGATACGCTTTGGTATCTCATTCTTAAGGCCAGTCTCAAGGGCAACTGCTGGACTTAGCTTCCTAGCCCTCTCAAGACGCATATGACCATTACTCTCCTCGATTACAGTCTGCAACTTAGACTGCTGTCTTGTCTGAGAGAAGGCACGATCCATCTCTCCCAAAGGTGAGTAAACACCTTCAGTAGAATCAATTACCCTAACCTGTGGAGTAGAGTAATTGTAGGTGTCAATAGAGCGTTGACCACTCCTTACTACAGAAAATGGGACAGTATCATCTAAGCTAAAGCTCTTCCTGAGTACTTTTTCAAACTCTTCTTCTTTCCAGAAGTACAGCTTTTCCTTACGAATTTCTTTCCACTCGTCAGTACCTTTAGCAAGGCTAGCTTTAGCTTTGTTGATGGCATCCGTAAGAGCACGAGCTTGCTTTTCTGTGTGCGCAAGAAGAAGAACTTCATCCCCAGTATAGTACTTTACTCCAGTTTCCTTGCCTCTTAGCTTTGGCTGTTTAATTCCCCAACCAGCCTCATAAAGACTGTGACCACCAAAGTTATAGCCTAAGTTACCGGGGCTAATCCTGTTCTTTACTGCCTGTTTCTTTGAAACAACAAAGTGAGCAACATCATCTCCAATATCAATTGGATTCCAAACAGCCTCAAAGATTTCAGCAGAGCCGTCATTCGTAAAGTCATCAAAGAACTTTTTACTGGACTCTGTGGTATAAGACCTACTGTATGTCTTAAAGCTAACATTTCCCTTTTCGTCAATAAAAGCTACTCTCTTTGGTGCATCCTCTGAGAAAGGAATTAAGTCAACAGGCCGTGCAAATCCACTAACAGCGACTTTTTCTTTCTTCTTACCTGCTAAGGCTTCTACCTCTAGCTTGATACTTCCTACCCTTTGAAGGTTCTTCATAATATCTAGTTCGTGCATAAAGAACTCTATGTCAGATATAGATTTGTATGAAAGAATAGCTTCTATCTGCCCTTCCTTTGGATACTTACCAAACTCATTAAAGAAGGCTTTCTCCACTTCGGATACTGTCTCAAAATACACACCCTCAGTTTTTGTCTTTTTATTGTAGGTAGCCTGCTGTATGTGAAGAATACGGTTGATTTCGTTACGGTCTTGCTTAGAGAATGTAAACTTATTAAGACTCCTTACGAGAGGTTCAATAGCCTCAACAAGAGCCTCTGTTCCGTGGACGGCAGAAAGTCTAGCACCCATGTTTGCCTTGTCTACAATAGAGCGAACACCACGAGGACTAAGGTTATTAAGTAATGGTTTATCAAGAATATCTGTAAGCCAGTCAATACGATCACCATTAGAAGCAAACTTTGTTGTGACTTCAACATCCTTTACAGAGGATATAATCCCTTTAGTTTCATCAATAGGGAACTCTGTCTCAACAAACCACCTACCTTCACCAATCTCTCTATAGTCAAAGTTCTTTGTAAAACCAATTTGGTTCTCAGCAAAGTCAATAGCTGCACTTTTTGAAGGGAATGGAGCACCACCATACCCAAAGCGCATAGCATAAGTATAGTTATTGGTAAGATCGTTAAACCTGATAGATTCCCCTATATCAACTACGTGTTTTTCTAGTCCTTTTGCCCAACGCTTAACACGAGTCTCAGTAGCCTTTGCAGCCAAATCAAGTTGTTCTAGAGTAACCCTATCTACAGAGCCAACTCTACGAATCTTCTCTAGTGCTTCAAAGGTGTTTGCCTCTAACCTATCAGAAATCTGACGAGCCGCCGCTGATCCAATGTTAGCTTTACCCTCTGCCATAGAAGGGTAGTTAAACAAACTTGGGTAATTTCGTGTCATATCGTCGATAGTATCAGATAGTGTAGTGTTCACCATCTCGTACTTAGCAATTTCGATATTATCACCTAGTTCTTGGGCTGTCTCGACAAGAGGTTTCCTACTGGATAATCCCTTTATGTAAGCCCTAGCTCTTCCTGCGCTTGAACCAGCTACCTTACCAGCACCCCTTAGTCCCTTTATCCAAGGAACAAATAAAGCATCGGAACCATGAATAAAGATATTGTCCCAGAAAGCTGATTCTTTATCAAAACCATGCAGAATAGCATCTGCTACTTTAGCAGCAACATCAGGGGAAGGTAGAGTACCATCCTCAGCAATAGCAGTTATCAAAGCCCTTGACTGGTTCAAACGCTCTGCTGGGTCTTCAATATTGCGAATAAACTCTACAGTTTCTTTAAGGTTCTGTCCGGCAAGATACGATAAATTCTCTAAGCTAGGAATTTCATTCATCTGCAAGGCTGCACCCCTAAGAGGAAAACCTTGTTGGAAAAAGTCTACAAAGTCATATGATGTTAAGCCTTCGTCTAGGTCTTCTAGGTAGCTATTGATTTCTTCAAAACCCTTGTAAAAAGCAATCTGGTCTAGCACCTTATCTTCTAGATTTTTCCGATAATTAAAAAAGTCTCCATAGTCTATATCGTAAGCTCTAACTTGACGATAACTATCTACAAAGTCAGCCATATTCTGAGCATAACCCTTTTCAAGATTAATGCTAAGTGGCGTCATGGCTGTAGCAGGATCAAATGTTGCTAATCCTTCGAACCTTTTACTAATTTCTTCTTGAGAATACCCAGATAGAATATCAGATATGCCAGCATACCTAGCCTCCTCTAGATCAGTCATTTCCTGAGAACTATACTGTTCCCTAAAAGATGTGTCATTACCATCAGCTAGCAAAGAAGAGTAAAGAGATTCGACTCCGGGTGAAAATTCACCAAGAGCACCATGTATAGTCTCAGCCTTTGTCCTAGCCTGTTTGTCTCCAATTCTTAAAGTATTATCTGACCAAGAAATACCAGAAGAGACAGCAGGATTTTTATTTGACCACTCTGCCATAATTAACCTGTGATACTCCTCAATGACCTCATTGCGGTTTCATTTCCTGCGACACTCATTGCAGTTCCACCTAGAGAACTTAAACCAGATCCAAGATTAGAAATCATTTCTGCGTTAGCAATTTGAGTATTCAACTGAGTCGTCTGCCTAGAAAAAGATAGTCCTTGGTTTATACCTAAGACATTAGAGGCTGACTGAGATGCGATGTTAGATGTAGCCCCATAAAGACTACTTGACCCACCTGCACCTTGGGCGTATCCTCTAGCAATAGACTGAGATTGCAACAAAGCCCTTTCGCGCATCTCTTTTGCCATAGCACGTTTAGCCCGCATTTGTTCCATTCTTTCTTGAAGTCTAGCCCTTTTATTAGCCGCTTCAGTGGCTTTCATCTGGCCATAAACGCTAACACCTGTACCAATAACAGAAGCAGCTAAACCAATTAGTGGTAGAAAAAACATTCTGTATTCCCTCTTGTTTACACCGCGTTTGCCGCTGTCTCTAGCATTGCCCATCCAGTGATATTGAATGGTTTGTTTGTTTCTGAGTAACACCTAATCTGTAGACTTAACCCATTACCACGTATCTTTAGTTTACGAGTAGTGAATGCAGAGTTAGACTTATGTCTGTAACCCTGCTGTGGATTAGACCACCTCTTGGTCCCACTAGATGTCTTGTAGTCCCACACACCCTGTACATACACAGAAGCACCAGACTCAGCCCTGCTATGAAGCATCATGTACGTAGCCTGTTGCTGTCTAATGGCTTCACCTCTTGTCTTGTAACCAGAGATAAAGTAGCTTGAGTAGTCTACACCCTGACCAACCGTACAGGCATTGAAGTCCTCGTAGGTAGTACAGAACTCTTCAGCCCAAGTTAGCTTACGTACACCACTATCTAGGTACTCAACTAAGAACTTGGTTGTAGGTGAAAGAGATACTGTAGTCACAGTGTTTGCTACTACTTGATCCGTATTGGAATCAACTACAGTGTTTGAACTGGAGTCAATAACATTATCGACTGAAGTCTCAGTACTAGAGCCAGTAACTACAGCAAGACCAATGACATTACGTGCACTGCTAACACCCATAGTCCAAGGATAGAATGCACCAGTCTCAGTATTAAGTACGAGTACTCTGTCATACTCATAGTTACGATCTACAGGATTAGCAGCTTCAGACTTATACAACCAGTATACACACTTATCGTCCTGATTGTAAATACCCTTTATGTACGGAATAGAAGTTTTTGGTATTGTGTCAAAGAATGTCTGTATAGTCTGTTCACTAATTGACTGTACACCCTGTTGACCAATAGTGTAAACACCCTGTGCATTGACCCAGATGGGTGTACCATTAACATCCACATAGGACAGCCTACCACGGTTCTGTAGTGAACTGACCTGAGTAACACTAAAGTCACTGGCCGTAAAGCCAATGCCTTCTGAACCAGTAATACGCCAGATACCATTAGTAGCAAAGATCATTAGAGAGTTATTCACTTCCATCATCTTAACTACGTTAGACAAAGCAGGAATAACTAGAGTACCACCATCAGTAGGTAGAAGGTCATTAAATGTTTCGTCAGTAGGATCATTCTGTTGGTAGCACTTACCTACTTTAGATATATCGTCTAGAAGCTGACTAAAGTACAATACATTATTATACCCTGAAGCATCTACACCAGCATACCAGATACGGTTAGCAAAGAAGGCTACTGCACTGGGACGATAAACACCAGAGGTAGTATCGTTTAGTGTGTTCTGGTCTGTACGTGTATAAACAGTATTAATAGTTTGACCATTAGCTTTGGCAGCAGTAGTCCTAGCAATATTAAAAGCATTAAAGATAAAGTGTCCTTTTGGTGCTATGCCCGTAGAACTAGGAATAATACCTACTTGGTCACTAGGGTAATACTTTTCGTTAGCATCCTTAAAGAACCACCAACGATCATGATTAGATGGAATAGTAGTTAACTGAGTATCCCAGTATGCAACAGGATTGACTTGGTTAGAGCTATGGTTCTGTACGTCTTCTGCCCACCCTTGGTTCCATAGGTTATATAGATGGTGTATACTTACAGTGCTAGTAGTGGCTGTAGGGCGTTCATTAAAGGCATAAGGATCATCTGGATCACCCTGAATATCCCGTACCTCTACAGTGATTGATGTCTCACTAAAAGTATCTGTAGAAGGATCATACTTAACATAGAAGGGTTCAATATGCTTACCTACCACGAAGAGCTTACCATCACCAGAGGCAAAGGCACAAGGATGCTCATATGGATTAGCAGCACCAGAAACAGCGTGGGTACTTAGATCAACACTGTCTGCATTCTTATTGGCACTAAGGACAGAACCAGCCTGATAAAAATATAGGTACTGCCCGACCTGAATAACCACAAAGTTGTAGTTACCATCCCCGGCAGCACCTAGCCATAAGTATTCTGTCACTGCACTAACACTACGAGTAGCGTCACCAGTCAGGCTAAACGCAGCATAGGAAACTTCAAAGTTAATCCCTAGTCTACGCTTAACCTCACCAGTACGTAAAAAGCGACAGTTGAATGTCTCAGTACAGGAGTTTTCAGGATAGTTTAGTTCCGTAGCCTCAGTAATAAGACCACGAACAAAACTATTCTCAACTGCAATACCTGCACTACGTGTCATCTATTAGCCTTCCAGTTTGATTGGCTCTTGTTTTTCTTCTTGTACCTTACGCTTCTTGTCCTGTAGGTAGCGTTTTAGGTCACGTTCTGCATAGTCATAGTTTGTGTAGGCACCCTGTAGTTTTTCTGGTAGATGTCCACGCTCTAGACTAATGTATACAAACCCATAAGGATCAGTCTGTTTGATAAATGCTTTGTTGTTCCCAAGGTCGTAGGTGCGAACACGGTCGTCTCGCTCTTCAATCTGCATTATCTGTTTCTCCCATAACTGTTAAATCTTGAGTAGAAGGGTACGTTAGCTGGTGTCTTCTCACGATTACGCTGACTACGTACCCACCCTCGCTTTGCACGTTCGTCTGCAATAGGGTCACGAACCTGCTTTAGTTTAGCAAATGCTGCCTTCTTGGCTTCATTCACAAACCAGTTAAATTCTGTAGCATCAATGTCTGGAGTATATGAGTCACTAAGAGTGAATGTAGGCTCCAGTAGCCCATAGCAGTAAGTCTTTGACTGTTGTAGTGTGGTGTCTACACTAGAGTCATAAGAATCAAAGACTAGAGTATCATCTCCTAAAGCTGTCCAGTAGTCAGGAGCTTTATTAGTCTGAAACTTAAACTCAAACCCATCTACTGTCATAGAGTCTACGTAGGTTTCATCTACGTTAGTTGGCTGAGTACGCTCTAGGAAGTCATCAAGCTCTAGAAACTGTACAGTATCAAATACTGAGTTAGTCTCACCATCCTTACGTTTATCATACTTGATCCAGTAGAGCTTGAGGGCATTGCTAGGCATAGTCATAAGCACTGGCTTAGTGTTATCCCCAGAAGCATTCAACTGGAATAAACCCGTATGCTCAGGTAAGTCATTCTGTGATACAAGGTGGTAGTATGTTTCTTTTACGATGCCTGCTACCTGTAGTGACTCAGTAGTGTCTGAGATTGAGTTAACCTCATCACTATCCATATCACTAAGGATTTCCTGTACAATCTCTAGAAGCGTATACTTCATTTACGTAGTATCCTTTCGGCGGCAGCAATACCAAAGATAGAAGCTAGGGCAGTAGCAAAAGAAGGTTGAAACCACTGTGGTATCTCTAAAGGGTTTAACCAGTCACTAGGGAACGTAGAGTCAATTAGGATTGCACCAAAGTAGAGTACTGCTACTGTCTCACCCACAAACAGTGGAAACCTGAGAATAGCGTACTGCCACTTGACTACCCTCTGCTTTGTATCTTCTACCATAGCTACACGCTTGGTAGTTTCCTTTAGTCTATTCAAATCCCTTTGGTTATCTAGGTACTTCTCTGCTATCGTTAACAGAGGACCAAGGATAGCCTTTAGAATTAGGGAAATCATATACCTTCTTCCTTGGACTTACGGTTACGTTCTTTCCATATCCAGAAGGTAGCACCAATAATCACTATAACAAGAAGAACCCAAGGAGCAGCCTGCATCATTGAACTCGTATTCTGTACTATCTCATTAGATGCGGCTGTTACACCAGCTACTGCACTCATGGTTGCAGCAATGTTTGTAGTACTCTCCATAGGTGACTTGCCTCTAGGAGCGTCTGGGAAGGCCGCTGAAGCGTGTTTGTATTCTCGTGTACCAGAGGACCAGAGTTCTCCTTCCGCTGCTCTACGCCTTGTTAAACCGCGTAGAACCTTACCTCCAGCCTTATTCCATAGCATTAGCCTAGAAGGTACATCATCAAACCTACGTGCATTCACGTAACGTAGTACTGAACTCTTTTTGAAGTTACCGGGGCCTACATTATAACAGAAACTTACTAGAGCATCAAACTGTTCTTGAGTTAATTGGACCCTAACGTAGTCATTAACTGCTTTCTCATACTTCTTAAGGTCTTTCTTGAGGATAGCCTCACCCTGTGCCTTAGTGATGGTCATACTAGAAGTAACTTTAGGTGGACCAGCCATAGATGTATGTCCATAACCAATGGTCCATACACCTACTGAGTCACGGTAGGCTTTACTACGCCAACCTTCAAATGACTTTAGGAGTTTAATCCCTTTAGGTCCAGTCTTCATGTTAGTAGCCTATTGCGATCCAGTAGTAATTTTGACTAATACCGTTTGTGTTGTATAAACCAAATTGAGAAGCATCCGTATACCCTATCTTAGCAGGGTACCTATCTTGGTTATTATTTTCTTGAATAGTAGCTTGTACACTTAATAGAGCATTAGGAAAAGAAGTACTAAAAGAAACTAAAACAGCGGTGTTAGCAGCTAAAGTTTTAAAACCCCACTGTAGAATCACACCACCGGGGAGTTTAACATAACCATCAGTACCCGTAACGTCCTTGGTAGCCTCAATAGTCTCTGCTAGACCCCAAGCACCAGAGGCAGAACCATCGGCTACGTACACCTCACCACTAGAGGCAGTAGAAATATCCTTTGGCTCATGTAGTTCTGGATCAGTAAGTGCGGAATGTTGTACGTTAGCCATATTATCCTCTTATGTAAGTACTAGGGGAGAACCCTATTGCTCTCCCCTAGAGTTTTAGTTAGCGATAGTAAAGCCGTAGCTTAAGAGAACCACCATTTAGTACGTTGGTAGCCTGAGTGGTGTTAGCAGCTACAAGAAGAGCATTCTCAGTAGTAGCAACACCATAGCCATCACCAGCACCAGTTGACTCTGGATCAACAGTGACAACATTGCCAACCTGCTCAAGAGAAAGCTGTGCACCAGTAAATGAAGTTGTGGTGTACTCATCGTAGTCTACAGCAGCAATGGCACCAGCAGCATCACGCTTACCAAGACCAAAGCTAAACACAACAGAGTCAGCAGTGCCACCAGAAACCGTAAATGCCTCAGTAACTACTAATTCCATCTTTTCAACAATAGCACCCTTTGGTACAACAATGCCGCGAGCACCAGTACCTGAAGCAGAGCCAATAAAGGCATAGGATGCAGCTAGATCAGTGTAATCAACATCAACTTCAAGGAGCTTTGTAGCACCATCGACATTAAAGTGACCACCATTGGCTACATCAGCCTCTTCACGACCATACTTTACGTACAGACCATCTTTGTTAGTCCATGCCATATCAAATTCCTCCTATATTAAACTTGGTCGGTGTCAGTTACGACAACGCACATATTCTCAGGACGGAAGAACTTGAAGCCATAGCGACAAGTCGTGACATACTCTTCACGCTGGCGATCCTTGTTAAACTCGGAGTCAACCTTGGGCTGCTGACGAATGTTACCAACGATTGGTAGAACATCTGGAGCAGCACTGAAGAAGAGGTTGTTAACACCAGCAGCGGCAGTTACGCCACCAATTGTTTCAGAAGCAGTGTTAACGTGTAGGTTCTGAGAAGTGTAAACGTCGAAACCATAGATATTCACAAGGAACTGCATCCCAGTAGAGATACCATCACGAACAATGCCTTCCCAGCGTGGGTTGTTAGAGACACTGACGAGGTTGGATAGAGTACTAAGTTCGTACTCAACAGAAGGGTGAACAACTGCAACGAGGTTAGTCATCGGTACGTTAGCCATCTGTAGAGCATAACGAGCCTTGGCAAAGTCTGCTACTGCAATAACTTCACTCGTGCCTGAACCAACCCAGCGGTGTTCTGCACCGTTGATTACGTTGGCATTGGCGTTAGTCTGACCAGCTACACCAGCAGGAGTAGGCTGCTTTAGAATGTCAACTTCCATTGCCTTCATGATTGCGCGTGACTGCTTAGGCACAAAGGCTGAAACAAGACGATCCATGTAGAAGGAGTCCTGCTTCATCTTCTCAGTGATGTAGGTTGCACTTGACTTGTAGTCAGTGATTGAGAAGGTGAAGTTACCAGTATCCATTGCATTGTACTGAATGGAGGCATCTTCAGCATAGTCGTTGACTTCTGCCTGACCGATTGAAGGGATGTTGATGGTGTCACCGTCTGGGAAGTCGGTAATCATATCAACGTAACGGGTTCCCATTAGTTCGTCTTCGAGAATTTCCTTTAGACGAGCAGACCATAGATTACTGCGAATCAGATGGTCATTGCTGGAGGTTGTAAATCCTGCCATGATCTATTCCTTTCGATTATTCATAGAATTTTTCACCTAGTCGCACGGCATCACGATGTTCCTGAATGGTAGTCTTTGAGTCACTACGTAGATGCGGATTATCACGATATAGTTTGTCGTAGTATGACTTATTCCGTACAGTCCCTACTGGTTCATTTGACGCAGTATTCATGGATGACTGAGGTGGAACAAAGTTAGTCTGCATCTGTTTCTGACTGTTTAGACCAACCAGATTGTAGAACACCTGTGGGCTTACTGAAGCCTGTTGTTTTAGGTACTCTACAGAAACACCAAGTTCTAGAGCCTTGTCTTGGAGTACTTTAGAAGCCGAAGCACCATACTCTTTGATTAGACGTTCGTTTACTTGGTTGACATTTTGCTGTGCCTTGGAGAGTTCTTTATCTTTCTTTAGCCTCTCTTCGACTAGCTTTTCAATGTCTGCCATGCTAAGTTTGTTTTGACCATCGTTTTCATTTTCGACACGAGACTGGTATGTCTCTTGACTACTTGAAGAACGGTCTGCCATCTGAGAACGTAATTGGTCGGCAATCTCTTCGGCAGTCTTACGCTTGTTTACTTCTTCCGAAAGAGCATCTAGTTTACGAGTGAGTGTTTCGATATACATATCAGCTTCGGCTTTACCCTTGGCTAGTGACTGTACATCCTTGAACTTCTTGTTATCGCCTACTAGTTCTTCCAGATAGTTCTTGTCCTCTAGAGTTTGGGTCACTTCAGAAGGATCAGTGTTGAATACATCGGTCATGTATTACCTCGTTTCTAAGAATGAAAGCAGTGAGCGCACTTGTCTTGCATACTCCAGCTTTCCGTTGTTGTGTGCCTGCTTATGGCTCCATGAAGGAGAGTCATAGTCAGACGTTGTAAATTCATTAAGTTCTTTTATGTCTGAGTCCAGAATGTCCTTAAGCCTAGAAAGTACAATCCTGCTATTTCGTATTAGTTTTTCTAGATCGTCCTTTTTGGACTTATCAATACCCTTGAACCACTGTAGATTAAGGTTGTTCTTCGACATTAAAATCCTCTGCTGCTAGCTCCACATCATCAGGTGTCAAACCAGCAGGAGTCATGGCATTCATCATGACATCCTCTTGTTGCACACCCTGTAGCTTCTGAGCTTCTGCTTGTTCTGTTAGTCGAATGTATGGCGTAAAGATTTCATAATCCTCTGCATCTAGGACACTATTAATCATATCCGCCAGCTTCACTGAGCTTAGGTGAATACGGACTTCTGGGTCCATACCTACGCCAGATGAATAGAAGTTGTTAATGTTCTGGATAAACTCTGCCTTCTCTGCAAAGTGTCGTGCAGCAATAGGCTTGATACGTCCAGCACCAGTAATATCGTTAGCAGTCAAGTCTTGGAATACAGAAATTTTAAACTCATCATCAATTACACGAATGACTGTCTTGTTCATGTTACGCTTGGCAAGCTCTAGCATAAAGTTTAACAGAGGTTCTGTTACCTGTTCCTCAAACTGTGCAATCTTGCTCTGGAAGATACGTGCAGCAGCATTCTCTAGACGCTGTACTTCATATGCTGTCTTCTCACCGGGAGTACGGAAACCCATAGCTTCCTTTGGTGATCCAGCCATTTCTTCCATTCGGTTTTCGTATGTCTGTATTTCTACGTTGTGGGCTACTGAATTGAAGTTAGGAAGTAGAATGTCTACGTCACCCTCGTCACCCACATAAATCTTTTCCATTGGACCCCACTCAAAGTCTTCTACATAGCCCTTGATCTTGAGTGGTGGAACAGTGGTAAGGTCAATCATGTCAGCCTTCTGGTTTTCTACAGAGTCAATACGATACTGCATACCAAGAAGATTATCTAGTGGACCCATACCCCAGAGGTTGTCCTGTCGTACACGCCATACGGCACTGGCAAAGGGAGCATAGCCAAAGAATGACTGATTAGGCTTCTTGTATAGAACCTTGTGACGGTCTACTACAGTAATGACATAGTTTTTAAGCAGAGTGTCTGTCTCGTGGTCGTAGATGTCACCATAGAAGGTCAGGAGTTCTACATAGTCGCTACTAAGGTAATGACGATAAGAATCAAAGCCATCCAGACTATAATAGTCATCTTTAACCTCTATGTTTCCTACGTATTCTGCTTGCTCAGAACGAATTTCACGCATGTACTTAAAGATTTCCTTGGCCTGTTCATAGGCTTCGGAATCATTAGAAAACCCTTCGATAATGTCCTTCATCTCACCCATAGTGACAAGAGAACGGACAATCTTTGGTGTCTTCGTAAAGCTAGGAGACACAGGATTAAACACAATGTCAGTAGGACTAATACGCCTGATCTTTGGGCCTACGTAGCCTACCTGTGTCTTGTCCTCTAATTCTACTCGTTCATCAACCCACTCTACAGTGCCAATGCACGTACCATAGTCAATGTAGTCCAGAACTAACTTACCAACTTCTTCCTTGAACCAGCCGTGAGAAACAACCCACTGCATGTAGTTGGAGATTACTTCTTCCTTGTCTTGGTCAGTTTCTGTTTCACCTTCCCAAACCATCCACTTACGCTTAGGAAACATTGATGCAAGATAGTTTGCATAAAGGTTATCACGGATTTGACATAACTTGGGTATGTGGGTCGTATTTTTCCAAGGTAAAGCCCCGTTAGTAGTGCGACGAGTATCAGTAGCATACACATATTCGCGGACTTCCTTCTTTTCATTTAACCAGTTCTGGCGTGAGTTATTCCACGTATGCCAGTGTTCAGCAATACGAGTGCCTAGTTGGTCCTCAATGATAATGTCTTTTAAGTCTAAAACTTTGCCTACCACTTAGACATATCCTCCAAAACGAGATACTGGCTGTTTATTTCTGAATGCTACAGAAGCCTTTATTGCTGTTGGGGCTACTGCACTATCAATACAAGAAGCCAGACAATCCTTAACGTCATCATGAGGTGGATTCTGAAGCACTAGCTCTTCTTCTAGGATTTGACAGTTACCACCCATGTAGTGGTAAATCTGCCTGTTGTGATACCTTGGCTGAAGAATGGCTTCAATACGTTCTTCTTTTGATCCTGCATGACGGTTAGGCTTAAAGTCCTCAATAGACAAAGCAAGACCATGCCTACGAATGTAATTATCTTTTAGATCACGAACAATGACACTCTGTGCACTGGTTACTTCTGCTCTTAGCTTCCTAAAGTCCCACTTCTGGTGCATACGAAGTATCTTGTCGAAGTAGTCACTGATCTTGTCAGTCTTGAAACGTTCTATGTCTAACACATAGTAGTTGTTGTCTGAGTCAATACCTACGATTACAATGGCAGTAAAGTCAGCCTTCTTACGTAGTGAGAATGCAAAGTCCACAGCAGCAAATACGTTTAGCTTTTTGTTACCGTAGAACCACTTACCACCCTGCCTAGTCAGTAGCCTTGGCTCATAGTACTGGAAGTACTCAGGATTGATGGCAGCATTGTCTGGATCGTTTGGGTTGTTGTAATACTGAGCACGAAACTGTAGCTTATCTAAATACTGTGCTCTCTTTTTAGCTAAAATAGAGGCGTCAAACCCAAACCATTTACCGTCATATCGTTGTTGACGGGGCCAAAGAAACTCCCCGGTTCCATCACCCTGATCTTCTACTTGTCGTTCAAATGTCTCGTACAAAGAATAAGAACCAACTAACTCACCGTTCTTATTGTAGTCATCTACTTGCATTGCCTGTAGATCATTGTAAAGGTCTTTTGGATGGTATCTTGTTCCAACGACCCATTCTCTAGGATCACTACCCTCAATAGATGAAAGAAGTGAGTATTGGCTTCGTACTCGTTCTCTTCCTTCTTCTGTGTAGGCATTCTCTCTAACTACAACGTCATCCAGTACAGCGATGTCACAGTGAAGGCCAGTAATAGTTGTGGTAAGACCTGCTGTAAAGATACTAGGGTCACGAATAGCCTCTGCCTTACGTTGTGGGTGGTCCACTGAGATTTCACTGTTAGTCCACTTTTCTCTTTTGGACTCTTCTTCGTTAACCATCTCTGGCCAGACTTTACGATAAATCTTTGAAGTAAGAATCTGTTTAATAAAACCTAGTTGCTTTTCTGCTAGATTAGCCGTACTACTTATGTATAGTATACGATAATGTGGGTTCTTTGTCAACTCCCAAGCTACTCTATATGCAACTAAAGCTGATTTACCGTGGTCACGAGGAAGCAGTAGTAGCTGATGACTAGAAGCATCTTCTCTTGTCCACCACCTAATTACTTCTTCATGAACAGAGCCTAGTACCCTTTGTGGGTGGACTAATTTAATGAAGTTGATTAAGTCTGCTTCTGCTGCTTCTCTGATCTGGTCTATCTTGGAAGACATATGTTATCCTTGTGCTACTATCCATGCTGAACCATTCCATCGTTTAAGTTCAGCCTTTTCCCATGTTACTCCGTTATACTTCCAGAGAACACCTCTATTCCAGCTAGCTCCATCAAATTCGTAGATACTTGTCTGACGTATAACACTTACTTGGTTACCAGACAGTTCGATAGAGCCAGAGACAATAAATGCCGTTGCACCCTTGCCAACAAAAGGTTCATAACCCTTAAGCTCAATAGAGCCAGTTAAAGGAACTAGAGGCGCAATTACAGTTATTGCATTTCCTGATAACTCTACAGAACCCTTTTGTACTGTAATGTCTACAGGAGTTTGTACTGTAGGCGTTTTACCTTTTAGCTCAATATCTGCTTTAGCTGGGTAAAGATAGACATCTGTGGTTGCTACTGCACTTGGTAATTGACCGTTTAGTTCAATAGCACCAAAGTTTAAGTCTATTCTCTTATTACCAGAAAGATTGACGGCTGGTGCTTGACCTGCTAGCTCAATGTTACCTTTTACTACAGAAACAAGTCGAGGTGTAGAAACAGTAACTGTCTGTCCTAGTAACTCAATATTACCGTTAGTTAAGGTAACCAGTCTTGGTGTAAGAACGCTTGGTTGTTTACCAGCTAGTTCTAATGAGCCAGCAACAGTAGTTACAAGGACAGGGGTTGATACAGATACTTGTTGGCCGTCTAACTCAACAGAGCCACTGGAAATACTAACTAGACGAGGTGTTAGTACGCTAGGTTGCTGTCCATTTAACTCTACTGAACCAACAGAAATATTTCTTGTATTAGGTGTGACTACAGATACAGCATTTCCTGCAAGCTCAATAGACCCACCTGTAATCGTTACAGATTTGTCGTCAGCAGCTTGAAACGCATTCTTTTGGAACGCATTAGTTTGAAATGCTATAGCCACCTGTTATGGCTCCTGTGGCCACACTGGAGTAAACGGATTTGTAGTGTTGGCTGGCAGGTCGCGGCAACGTACTTGATAGCGCCAGCACCCAACCCAGCGACAAGCCCGTCATCAGCAAGCGGCGCAGACGCCAGTGAGGAGAAACCGAGCATGGCTTACCTCAAGGTTTGGTGGGCCAGATCACGCTATACGGAAAGCCCTCTTGTTCTGGTATATCACGAAGTGCCTGACGATAAGATTTCATCTCGTCTGACATAGTGACATCCGACAAAGCCATCCAATCGGTTGCATAGAGCATCTCGTGGCGCGTATTCCTAATGGCTTCCTCGGCTTCCGCTTCAGGTATATTGGCGGCGGTGTAATCAACCTGCCATTGACCATCGCGCAAGACAGGTGTGCCAGCAGACAGCGTCTGAACATACGGGTCGCACTCAGGTCTATTTTCCACCACCGGAAAGACACCATAGCCCTCTAGCATCTCAGTGCTTATTTCTTTCGGAAAAGATGTGTTCGGGTTGTCGGCGCGTAACTGGCGCAAATCGTAAGGAAAAACACTTGCCTCTCCATCAACTACTTTTACATAAATCATATTGTGATACTCCATTTTTTGGATAAGTAACTTTCAACCTGACCAATTTCGGTTGATGATAGTCGTCTGTCATATGTAATAACCTCACCTATGTAGCCATCAAACGGTTGGTGGTTAGTTGGAGACAGTCCTCGACGACCAATATATGTTCCAATATCTGCACTCACTCCACCATTGTAATCAAACGGGTTGGGGGTAGTATTAAACGGGCCGCACATAGGGGCTTGCACTCCGTTTCGACGAATGAAATTAACCATATCACCAGAGCAAATTGTGTCCACATTTCTGCTCATTGTTATATTGCTGTTGGCGTTCCTATAGCCAGCATTTGTTCCCATATAATTAGATTGACCACTAGTTCCCGAATGAAAAAGAAGATAACCGTTGATGCTAGCACCCTGACCAACAAGAACACCTGAGTTTGTAAGGTGGAAGGCGGCAAACCAAGTTATATTGTCTGTGCAGGTAGAATTTTCTAGCCATTGCCCATAGTTTGAGTTTAGAGACCCATTGAAACTAAGGCTATTTAGGTTCATTTGGCTCGTGTTGAGATAGGGTCTGTAAGCGTTTGTGCTTTGGTCGTGGTCAAATCCATTGCCAGACTTGTCAGCCCAACAACCAATCGGGTCGTTGTTTGCTGACGCACTGGTCGTCTTAGATGTGTCTTGAAACAGTGTCGAAGCGTCACTGGCGTCAAGCCATAAGTGAAGGTCGTTAATGTCGGCAGGGCTGAACGCAACTCCACCAGCACTCACGCCAGCGGCCGCCATCTGCATCATCCTCGCAATGCTCATGCCATCGCATCCCCAGCTTGGAAGCCGTAATAGGTGGTGCCGCCATCCTGCGTGTAGAACGCATATACATCTGTCTCGCCGCTTGCAGGGGCGTCAGGGGCCGTCCCACCAGCCCAGTCAACCGAGGCAGGCCAAGTCACAGTCACCGTCGCAGAGGGCGTCACCTTGAGCGTGAAGCCGTAGGCAGTGCCAGATGCAGGCGGGTTGCTAAAGACGTAGGTCACGTTGGCAGATGGTGCATCCGAAAACACGTTGCCCGAAGCCAGATCAAGCGTGCTGGATGCAATGTCACCGACTGTCTCACTAGCAGGTGACGGTTCAAAGAAACCCTTGGTGTAGTCGATGACGATGCTCATTAGACCGCAACGCTCCCGTTCATGTCGTCCTGCGCCATGACCCACGCATAACACTTATCGAGGAACTGAGCGCCAGCGGCGGCCTCCACCTCGGCCAGATCGGCATGGTAGCGCCGGAAGTCCACCTCGCGTGTATCGTCGCCCGGAGTAGCCGTGGCATAGCCAGAGACATCAATCATCACAGTGAACTTGGGGCCACCCTCGCGCATACGAGAGACAGCCGCAGTGACGATGCGGAAGTAAGCGCCAGCAAACGGGGTGCCATACTGGCTGTTGGTCAGGTCGAGTTGAATAGCCATCGTGGCCTCCTTAGTAGGTTACTTCAGACGTATGGATCGTAGCGACCCACCGAATGTTGGTTGCTGCTGCCCCAGTCACTTCAATCTTGAGGCCACCGTTTGTTGTGTCTGCGCTCAGTGCCAAGCCCCAAGATGGCGTGTTGTCGATGACAGTCGTGGCGCTGTTCACCAGCACTGTCGTCCCTGCGCTGCCCTCACGCCGGATCAAGCCCTCGATCTTCCACGCTGCGCAGTCGGTGCCTGCCGATGCTTGCTCTCGTGCCACAATAGTGCCGTGGAAGGCGTAGGCAGAGTTGTTGGGCAGGATGATTTGGTTGGTGGTGCCCGCGGCGCTGTTGTTGGTGGTAAGTGCTTCGGGCGTTGCGTCGGTGGTGTCGGAGCGGAAAACGAAAATACCGGTTTGGGCATCGCCTTGAGCCGAGAATTGACCAGAGGCGCGTGCCGACTTACCTACAATGCTGGACAGGGATTGATATCCAGTTGCGAGTGAATAACTCGCAGAGGCCGTATTTCCGGCCCCGCCAAAGGTGGTAGAACCCTGTGCGGATGAAATATTCGCATCGCCTATTGCTATGCTATCTGCCCCAGTTGCCTTCGCCTGATACCCAATCGCCACCGAGTTTGCTCCGGTAGCGCCGTAGGAACCGAAGGCGTTGGTGATGGCTACTGCAAAGGAGTCCGCGCCGGAAGCGTAGGATCTTGTTAATGCAGTTGCGTATGATCCAGACTGAACAATCGCCTGATAGCCAATGGCGGTCCCTTGAGTTGCGCTTGAAGTAGCGCTAAAACCCAGTGCAAGGCCACTTGTAGTCGAGGCATTTGTGCCAATAGCTATACCACCAGATGAAATCGCACCATCTCCAATGGCCACCGTGTTTATGCCAGTAGCGGATGGTGAAATAGGGCTGCTTAGGCTTTCAGCATACAACTCAAGCCCCAGCGTCGTCCGTGCAGCCGCAGCGTCAGCATCGTCAATCAGCGACCGGCCAAAGGAGGTAATGGCTGTCTCGGCCCAAGTGTCTACGCCGGTAGTATATGCCAATTTGTCAGCGGCGGTGCCAAGCGAAGCAATGGAGTTCAGCGTGGCGTCGTATGCCTGAACATCTGTTCCGATAGTTACAGTAAGGTTACCAGTCCCAGAGTCTAAGTTAAGCCCAGTAGATGGCGTAATCTCTTGTGCTGCACCAGTTGTACCAGTATAGCGCCCTAGTATCTTTGAAGCACCTAGAGTTAGAACATGCTCTTCGTTCCAGTTGGAAGGCTGAACAAGGTTGCTGTCCCCACCGTCACTTACGGCAGATACAAAGTTATGTTTAAGTGATACAGCCATCTAGGCTATCCTTAAGCTGGATTTACTGTTTGATCAAACCAACCATTGGCTGAAGGAGCAATAGTGAGAGTGTTACCATCAGTGGCAGTAACATCAGCAGGAGTAGTGTCTAGAAGAACATAGCCAATTAGCTTATCACCAGTTGAGGTGTCATCATAGAGCACTGCATAGCGAGCAGTAATAGAACCACCAGAAGCAGTCCATACTACGTCAGCACTGTCAAAGGTAGCTACACCTGATGTCTGTGACCAAGTAACAGAAGTAAGAGTTTCACCACCAGTAGTATAGCCATTGCCATTTGCTACTTCGGCACCTGATACGTCTGCATACTCATCATGTGCAGCAGAAGGTGTGTAAGAAGATGTAGCTAGCATTAGCTTGAAAGTGTTGGTATCTAGGTCAATAGTACCATCCCCAAGTAATTCAGCTACGGTATCGTAGAGTGTAAAAGTTCCAGCAGCCATTTAGTATATTCCTTTCTAGATTTCTAACCAGAGATCATTTACTTCTGGGTTTGACGGTGCCGTAGATGACACAGAGATAATGGGGTTGATACGTTGCCAAGCAGACCCATTGTAAAACTTTAGTTGTTGTATCGTTGAGTTGTAGTACAAAGCACCACTTAGTAATGTTTGACCATCATTGTCTACAGAAGGATCAGAAGCCTTTGAGCCTAAATAGCGATCATCGAATTGGTCATAAAGAGACTCTACCGCTGCCTTGTCTGATGTTACTTGTGCAGCCTTGGAAAGAATATCAGCATAGTAAACATTGAACTGCCCATAAGTTAGTGGTTCTTGGTCAGTAGTGGCGTCTGGTAGGTTAAGAATCTGATTGGAGTTCATGTCCAAGTCAGCAAGCATAGCACTAGGGCTAGTACCGTCTCGTGATGGTACGTTATCAAATTCATCAACAATAGTCTGGAAGTTTTCATTCAGCTTTGCTAGTGCTGAGTTGTCCTCCAGAGTGCCAATATTGTTTAGTGTGATCTTAGGCATTACGAACCCTTAACCCATTTCTTGGAAGGAGAACTAGTCTTAGAGGGTGACCACTTAACCTTGTCTGCCCAGTAGGCTGCGCTCATCTTTCCCTTTGAGATGTTCTTTGCATGACGAGACTTGAATGCTTCTCGTTGCCCAGCAGTCTGATTAGTCTTTACACCCTGTTGTCCAAAGCGAATAGTCTTAACTTTGTCACCTTCCTTGGCAACAACAATATGAGACTTGGTAGGATGAGAGGGAGTACGTTTAGGTTTGTTATACCCAGACACACCAGCACGTTCTAGGCGAGGGTCTTTAGCCATTCTTGAAATACTCCACATAAGCCTTGATTGCACCAAAAATAACAATGATGGTTGTGGCAATAAGTATGACTGTTTCCTTTAGCCACTTCTTAATGCCAGTCCAAGTACGTTCCTTCTCCGCAACTTCAAGGAGTACCTCATAGTTGTGAAGAAGCTCATCTAATTTCTCGTCCTTGGACTTCTCTGGTGCCATCTTAGTTTAACCTTTGTAGGATTTCATTAAGCTCATTGTCTTCTGAGATAATCTGCTTCTTAGTGGACTCTACCTCTTCCTTCGATGGCCTACCACGTTTACTGTCTGCCTTCTGTACGTAACCCTTGTCAGCCAGATACTTTAGTGCAGAAAACTTATTACGGGAATCATCTGTTGAGGCTTCTATGGCAATGCCACGAATGGCTCGTGACTGTAGCTTCAACTGTAAGTCATTACGCATTTCCTCTAGTAGAGGTTTAAACCACCCACACTTACATAGTTTACGCCAGTGAGGCATACCATCAAAGTAAGTATTGGCAAACTCAAACTCTGTAACATCCTCCATCTCCAGATAGAGCCTATACAAAGAAAGATAGCCTTTGGGGTGATCTTCATACGTTAGTGTGTACAAAGCCCTAGAGGGATCATCGTAAGCCTGTTCATAGAATAGTGGCTTTAGTAGATGAACTCCATTAGTCGCCTTAAACTTATTCATACCCTAAACAAATCCTATGCTGTGATAACAAGAAAATATGATAACAAGAAAAAGAATTATATGAATACCCTATATTACTAAAGTATTTACTTAAGTAATACTGTTTAGGTACTTATTGTTTAGGAATAATTATACTATAGTATGATTATAAATACTGAAGTATGTATAACTACTATGCTATCGTTACTCTAGAGTAGTTACTTAAGTAATATATAGGGTTCTTACGTATCTCTCTTGTTCCTATAGTTTATTATACCAATAGGCGCAAACCCTGTCAATCCCTAAAATGGTATGCTAAGGCGATTTTAGTATATGAGCAATAGGTAATTACTATAGGCGCTTCTTACCTAACGTTAATTATACTATGTGGCACATTTCTCTTAGTAATTTTCTTGGTGTGGTACATCCCCCGGTGCACCCCCCCGCACCCCCTTGTACCCCTAGGTGCACCCCTAGTCCTACGCTAGGAATAAATACTGTAGGTAGTTTATTCTGAATGAGCATTCAATATGATGTAATGTTATAACATTGTGTATCACGCCTAGACACATTCCCATT